>Ga0316612_1000253_pt1 | contig 19251 bp, 13 predicted proteins | sample MIS2016226_MG_FD_207676 | JGI IMG/M metagenome (GOLD analysis project Ga0316612, IMG submission 207676) | Microbial mat bacterial communities from Middle Island sinkhole, Lake Huron, Michigan, United States - MIS.2016.226 | ecosystem: Environmental > Aquatic > Freshwater > Lake > Sediment... | reverse complement strand
AATTCTATTTTTTTGTATGGCTCTGATTTTCATAAAGACAAATACCAAAGCTATGAGGGCTAATACCCAAATATAATTGTCAATTGGTAATGGATCAGTGTCTTCTAAATTACCATTATCATCTTCAGTTCCAGGTTGTGCAAACATTACAAACGTAGAACCCAAATAGAAAAGAGCGAAATAATATTTTGAAAAAGTGTTTTTCATTTTGTTTAGATTTTAAGTTCTTTAATTCATTATTTTCTTAGAAACCACACTGTTGTTTTCTCCTACTACTTTCACAATAAGGATTTGATTTTTAGCCCTCAAATTAGAGACCACAGCGGCATTTGCTTTAAGGTTTTTTTGCTCATTAAGTAATCTTCCTTGAATGTCATACACTTTTACGCTGTTTATGGCTAAAGTTTTTGAATTGATATAGATAGCTCCATTTTTTTGATAAACAATCACACTATTCTCGTCAAAAGAAGATTCAATTACACTTAATGTTTTTTGGAATTTCAAAGAAAATCTTGAATTATCGGTTCCAGCTGCAGCGTTGAAAGTATAAGCAGTTTCTTTTAAATTTGTTTCCAATCCAGTAGTATTATCCACCAAATAAATATCCTGACCATTGGCAAACAAGCCATCGGTGTGGTCGATAGCAATGGAATAATCTCCAGCTGTTTCTGCTTTGAAAGCCAATGAAACCACATCTGTTCCGTCGAAAGGAAGACTTCTTCCTTGAATTACAAATTCTTCGTTATTCAAAAATGAATTTAAAGCAGTTTTAGTATCATTGAAAAACCTACCGTCAATTCCGGCATCAATTCCTTGAGTGGCACCATCCATATAGGCTATCATCATTTGGCTAAATGCGCCCGAAGTATTGGTAAGATTTAACCAAATACGATTTCTTTCAATCTTTTTCGTTTTCAAGAACCGATTGCTGTTATTACCAGTTCTCATTAAGTTTGTAAAGACCAATGATGTAGAAGTTGATTTGGCAATAAATCCTTGTCCTACCTGTATAGTTCCGTTTGGAGTTATACTACTTGAACCAGAACTTGTACCTACTCCTCCAGCAAAAGTATAGGTTGCATAAGAAGTAGTGGGTGCAGTTGATTGATTTGGATTATTAGTTTTCCTCCAAAAATATAAAGCTTCTGCTATACCATTATCGTCGATAAAATCATCTGCACTTATTGTAGATGGATATGGATTTCCTATGGCATTATAGGAACCACTGGATACAGTAAGAGTTAAATCGCCATTATAAGGCACTCCTGTAAATACTCCGTGATGAATTGCGGCTTCTGTACCAAGATTATAATCCGTGGAACCTGTGTGTGGCATTCGAATTAAATACCCTACTCCTGTTGAAAATTTAGAGCTTGCTGCAATAGAGGAGTACAAATTAGATGTTGGATTATAGGTGTAAAAACGATTGGTAGGTGTTTGTGCTGTCAAAGGCGAAAAGGCTAACAAAGTTTGATTAGTTGGAATATCAGCCGTAACGGGCGAAGACCACAAAGTATAATCCGAACGAAATAACGAATTACTATCTCGATTTACTGTGATAGATCCTGTATTTGTAGCATTATTTACTTGTATTAAATTGGCGTTGTTTTCTACAACAAGAGTACCATTATTAATGACTTCATTTTGAACAGTTACGTTAGTTCCTGAATTTATGGTCAAAGAACCCAGCGAGGTTACAGTAAGTTTTTTGGCTGTGAATGTACCGTTTCCTCCATCTATAACTGACTTTGTCAAATAGGCTCCATCGATGATGGCATCAATAGAAGATGTTGGGCTACAAGTAGACCAAGAACTTCCGTCCCAAGTGGTTGTGGTTGCAGTATTTACCGTGTAAGTGTAATTAGTACCTGAATTATTGTTCAAATTAATAGTGTATAAATCGGCATCAGCACCACTAGGTGTGGTTGTACCGGAAGTAAATACATAATAAGAAACATTAGCACTAAGCGTATTGAAAGCTTGAGGAATCGTTCCTGTATAAGTCGAACCAGAACCTGTCAGTTGCACCACTGTAGAAGTAGCATAATTGTCCTTAGTATAACGCAAATAAACCGCTTGCCCTGTTGCTAATGCACCACTTAAATTTGCTGTAACCGTAGTCCCAGAACATGTAGCCACATTTGCCGCTAATGGAAGTTGTGTAACAGAAGAAATGGTTTGAACAGCACCTTGAACTTCAAAAAACACAAAAGTTCCTGTTGGATTTGTTCCAGCGTTTAAGGTTTTGAATACATAATTATAAGAGGCGCTAGCTACATTGTATTTCATAGATCCAGCGGTTGTGCAAGAGGTATTTAAAGAGTACTTGGTGTTTGGGGCTACGGTAACATCAGAACCAGGTGTTATAGTTAATTGGGCAGTCGTTCCACTCCAATCTACTCCAAATCTAAAATATCTATCTCCAGTTCCACTGGCTGTTGTGGTAAGTCCGAAAGTACCGCCTACATTGCTAGCAAGATACTTAAAATTCCCATTTCCAGTTGGGCAAGAGCCACCGCCCCATCCTGTTGAAAAACCATCACCAACAGTAGCATTTTGTCCGTTTGCATTAAGGAACACAAGAATAAAAACTAACGACAATAAATTTCTTTTTGCAATCGTAGAAATCGTTGCTAAATTGTGTAAAATTTGTTTCATAATTAATTGAATTTGGTTTGTGTGTACTTTTAAAAAAATATTTTTAGCTTAACTAAATTAGCATTTTAAATATTAGTAATGCAATTTAAGGTTTTATATATAACAATCACCTCTCTTTCAATATAGACCCTGCGAAATACTATTACTATAACGTTGTAGTGTTTGTAACTTTTTTTTTTAAATAGGTGATTATCATAAAGATTCATTACCTTTTTTTGAGAATACAATTTCGAATTTTAAATGCATTTACTTGACTATTCAAAACTAATACTTACTGCAAATCTCAATGGTTGTTTAACTTAAGTTCGATTAGTATTGAGTAATTATTTTAAAACATAGAAACATAGTTTTTTGAACTAAAAAAGACACTACGCTTTATTTTGAGGAATCATAGCTATGTAAAAAAATGAAATTTTCTAAATGCTCTTTTTTTCTATGTCACCATCTGTTTGAAAAAATTAACAATCGAACTGAGGTTATAAAGATTTTCATAATTATCCAATTTACACAGGGCTATGACCCGAGCAAAGCGTCTTTCTACTAAAACTAGTATTTTTCTAGCTTGCACTGAGCGTAGTCGAAGTGTGGTTTAAAATTTTTACTATTAATCGAGTTCAGGTTTCTACCAAAAATATTTTCGATGAATCACAGCAATAGTCGTTTGAATCACAAAATGATGTTTTCAAAAGACTATTAAAACAGGTTATTACAAACTGAACCTAATAATTCTATAAAACAAAAGGCTCCATTTCTGGAGCCTTTAATTTCTATGCTTGTCCCGCGGGACCAAAATTGAGTGGAATTGGAGGTTGTTCACTGTCTTTTATCTCACCGTGAGCGATTTCAAAACGGTGGATATTTTCTCCAATAGCGTGTAACAATCTCTTGGCGTGTTGTGGCGTCAAGACAATTCTTGATTTCACTTTGGCTTTAGGAACACCTGGCATTACACTTACAAAATCCAATACGAACTCTGAGGAAGAATGATTGATAATAGCCAAGTTAGAATAAATTCCTTCGGCAGTTTTTTCATCCAACTCAATATCGAGTTGTCCTTGTTGTTGATTTTGATTGTTCATAAATATTAATTTTATATTTCCTATTTTCTCCCTCTTCGCCGCGGCGAAAGGGCTGGGGTGGGGAGATTAATAAAAATATTCTTCTTTAGTTGTCATCATTTCATTGTAATCTTCATTCGAACCTACAATAGTATTATCATATTCTCTCATACCTGTACCAGCAGGGATTCTATGACCTACAATCACATTTTCTTTCAATCCTTCTAAGTAATCAACTTTACCTGCAACTGCAGCTTCGTTTAATACTTTAGTAGTTTCTTGAAACGATGCAGCCGAGATGAACGATTTAGTTTGAAGCGATGCTCTAGTAATACCTTGTAAAACTGGAGTTGCAGTTGCTGTGATAACATCACGAGCTACAACTAGATTTTTATCTGTACGTTTCAATAGTGAGTTTTCATCACGCAATTCACGAGGCGAAATAATCTGTCCTGGTTTCAAAGTACTTGAATCTCCAGCATCTTCAACTACTTTCATTCCGTATAATTTATCATTTTCAACGATAAAATCTTTAGTATGAATCAATTGCTCTTCTAAGAATAAAGTATCTCCCGGATCTTGAACTCTAACTTTACGCATCATTTGACGTATTACTACTTCAAAGTGTTTGTCGTTTATTTTTACACCTTGCAAACGGTACACTTCTTGAATCTCGTTTACCAAATACTGTTGAACAGCAGCTGGACCTTGAATTCTCAAGATGTCTTCCGGAGTGATGGCACCATCAGACAATGGCACACCCGCTCTTACAAAGTCATTTTCTTGTACCAAGATTTGGCTAGACAATTTCACTAAATATTTCTTAATCTCACCAAATTTAGATTCGATAACAATTTCACGGTTACCTCTTTTGATTTTTCCAAAAGTTACCACTCCATCAATTTCAGAAACAACCGCTGGATTCGATGGGTTACGAGCTTCTAGCAACTCGGTAATTCTTGGTAAACCTCCAGTAATATCTCCTGATTTAGAAGAACGACGTGGGATTTTAACCAATACTTTACCTGCTTTAATTTTCTCTCCATTCTCCACCATCAAGTGAGCTCCCACTGGCAAGTTGTAAGAACGGATCAATTCACCGTCTTTACCGTAAACCAATAAAGTAGGAATTAATTTCTTGGATCTACCTTCAGAAATCACTTTTTCTTGGAAACCAGTTTGCTCATCAATTTCAACCATAAACGATTGTCCTTGTTCTAAATCTTCGTAAGCAATTTTTCCTGTAAATTCCGAAATAATAACTCCATTATAAGGATCCCATTTACAAATAGCAGTTCCTTTGGCTACAGTTTCACCGTCTTTAACAAAGATGCTTGAGCCGTAAGGAATATTGTTTGTACTTAATAGAATTCCAGTTTTCACATCGATTAATTTCAATTCGGTAGAACGAGAAACTACAATATCTACTGCATTTCCTTCGCTATCTTCTCCTTTAACTGTTTTTAAATCTTCGATTTCAATTTTACCTGCAAATCTTGTGAGGATACCTGATTCTTCAGAAATACCTCCCGCAACACCACCAACGTGGAATGTACGCAATGTAAGCTGTGTTCCAGGCTCACCAATGGATTGAGCGGCAATTACACCCACTGCTTCTCCTTTTTGGGTCATTTTTCCTGTTGCCAAGTTTCTTCCGTAACATTTAGCACAAATACCTTTTGTAGCTTCACAAGTTAATGGTGAACGAACTTCTAATTTTTCAATTGGAGAAGCTTCTATCAATTTCATATAAGACTCGGTAATTTCCTCACCTGCTTCTATGATTAGCTCATTAGTCAAAGGATTGATAACATCTTGCAATGCTACACGTCCTAATATTCTTTCGCCCAAAGTTTCCACGATTTCTTCGTTCTTTTTCAATGCTGAAACCTCAACACCTCTTAAAGTACCACAATCTACCGTGTTCACGATTACATCTTGAGAAACGTCATGCAATCTTCTTGTCAAGTAACCCGCATCGGCCGTTTTCAAAGCCGTATCCGCAAGACCTTTACGAGCACCGTGAGTAGAGATAAAGTACTCCAAAATCGAAAGACCTTCCTTAAAGTTAGAAAGAATCGGGTTTTCGATAATTTCACCACCACCAGCTGTCGATTTTTTTGGCTTAGCCATCAAACCACGCATACCAGTTAACTGACGAATTTGTTCTTTGGAACCCCTCGCTCCAGAATCAAGCATCATATACACCGAGTTGAAACCTTGTTGGTCTTCTCTAATATTTTTCATGGCTGCTTCTGTAAGCTGTGCATTGGTTGAAGTCCATACATCAATAACTTGGTTGTAACGTTCGTTATTGGTAATAAGACCCATATTATAATTGGCAGAAATACCTTCGACTTGCTCTCTAGCATCTGCAATTAATTTCGTTTTTTGTTCTGGAATTCTAATATCTCCCAATGAGAATGACAATCCACCTTTGAAAGCAAATTTGTATCCCATATCTTTCATACTATCCAAGAAGCCTGCTGTTGTAGGCACATCGGTAACGCTTAAAACGTGTCCGATAATGTCTCTCAAGTTTTTCTTAGTCAATACATCATTGATATAACCCGCAGCTTCTGGAACTACTTCGTTAAACAAGATACGACCTGCAGTTGTTTGGATTATTTTATAAACCAATTCTCCAGCTTCATTAAAATCTTTGGCACGAATTTTTACTCGAGCATTCAATTCTAATTGACCTTCATTCAACGCAATATTGACTTCTTCTGCAGAATAAAAAGTTAAGCCTTCGCCTAAAATTTTATGTTCTGGAGTGGACAAACGCTCTTTGGTCATATAATATAGACCCAAAACCATGTCTTGAGAAGGCACCGTAATTGGAGCACCATTGGCAGGATTCAAGATATTGTGAGAAGCCAACATTAACAATTGTGCTTCCAAAATAGCTTCTGGTCCCAGCGGCAAGTGAACTGCCATCTGATCTCCATCAAAATCCGCATTAAACGCCGTACAAACTAAAGGGTGCAATTGGATTGCTTTTCCTTCAATTAATTTGGGTTGGAATGCTTGAATACCTAAACGGTGCAAAGTAGGAGCACGATTCAGCATTATTGGGTGTCCTTTGATTACATTTTCAAGGATGTCCCAAACTACTGGCTCTTTTTTATCTATAATTTTTTTTGCCGATTTTACTGTTTTTACAATTCCTCTTTCTATCAATTTACGGATAACGAAAGGTTTGTACAATTCAGCTGCCATATCTTTTGGGATACCACATTCGAATAATTTCAATTCTGGTCCAACAACAATTACCGAACGAGCAGAATAATCCACACGTTTACCCAATAAATTTTGACGGAAACGACCTTGTTTTCCTTTAAGGGAATCCGAAAGTGATTTTAATGGTCGGTTTGATTCCGTTTTTACAGCAGAGGCTTTACGAGTATTATCGAAAAGTGAGTCAACTGATTCTTGCAACATACGTTTTTCATTTCTCAAGATTACTTCTGGAGCTTTAATCTCCATCAATCTTTTCAAACGGTTGTTACGGATGATTACACGACGGTACAAATCATTCAAATCTGAAGTAGCAAAACGACCTCCATCAAGCGGCACCAATGGGCGCAATTCTGGTGGAATAACTGGAACAACTTTCATAATCATCCATTCAGGGCGATTCTCACGGTTCAAGTTAGATTCACGGAAAGATTCAACAACTTGCAATCTTTTTAGAGCTTCAGTTTTACGTTGCTTAGACGTTTCATTGTTAGCAGAGTGACGCAATTCATAAGACAAAGCATCTAAATCGATACGAGCCAATAAATCCATAATACACTCTGCTCCCATTTTGGCAACAAATTTATTAGGATCAAAATCGTCTAAATATTGATTTTCGGCAGGCAATGTATCCAAAATATTCAAATATTCCTCTTCGGTCAAGAAGTCCAATCTTTGAACAGATTCTCCGTCAGGTCCCTTAGCAATACCTGCTTGTATAACTACATATCTTTCATAATAGATAATCATATCTAATTTCTTAGAAGGTAGCCCTAAAATGTATCCAATTTTGTTTGGAAGCGAACGGAAATACCAGATATGAGCAATTGGCACAACAAGGTTGATGTGTCCTACTCTATCTCGACGTACTTTTTTCTCGGTAACTTCAACACCACAACGGTCACAGATGATTCCTTTGTAGCGAATACGTTTGTATTTACCACAAGCACATTCGAAATCCTTTACTGGGCCGAAAATTCTTTCGCAGAAAAGTCCGTCACGCTCTGGTTTGTGGGTTCTATAATTGATAGTTTCTGGTTTCAACACTTCGCCTCTTGATTCTTTCAAGATGGATTCAGGAGAAGCTAGTCCTATCGAAATTTTGTTGAATCTTTTTACAGGATTCTTGTCTTTATTATTATTTCTAGTATTCATCATAGTTTTTACTATTGATTTATTAGACGATTTTTAATTAATTTTAGATTTTAATACCAAAATCATTTTTAAATATAACCACTTAACTTGATTTAATTAGGAAAGTCATTAATTTTTAATATTTTTTTTTATCCATCTTTTCTTTGGAGAAAATGTTAAACTAAAACCAGAATAATTACCTTTCACATTATAAACCCCTGTTTTTGTTTGATTGTTTTTTAGATTAACAAATTGATAAATCCCTGTTTTTGGATAAGAAAGTAGTTGTGAATTGTTAAAAACCTCAAATTGAATCAAACCAAACTTAGCTTTATAATTCAATCCTAATGAGATATCTGTTGAACCAGTTATTTGTTGTTCATTTGAATCAATTATCAATATTCGTTTATATTCGTTCGTATTAAAATCATTAACTCCAACAAATAACATATCATTTCCTCCTCCAGTCCTAATATCTAAACTAACTCCAGCGCCCAATACTATATTTAATTTATTAGATAAAGAATAAAAATATTCAGCTTTTATTGATTCAGATAATACATATTGATTAGATAAATCAAATTGAGTTAATTCAGCACTATAATCATATCCTGCATTTATATCTTCGTTTGATATAATAATATCAAATGATGGTCGAAAACCTTTTGCGATAATTCCAGTTTTAAAATTAAAATTTTTGTATTGTGCAAAATTATATACAAATCCAAATTGAGGAGAAAAAGTATTAACAAAATCTATCGTTGGGGAAGTATTCTGTGAAACATATGCCCCTTTCAACATGGCGGGTTGTAAAACAACTCCAATTTTAGAATAATCTTCCTTAAATAGTCTTTCAGCCTCTTGTGAATAAATTAAATTAGAAAAAGCAATCATACAACCAAGAACAATAAAATTAATATTTCGGCATATCATAATAATCTTTTTTTACATTTAATCCGTCTTGCTTATGAAAACTATATACATTATTATCTTTAATCCCGATGATGAGACTACCTCCATTAAATCTAGCTCCATTTATTTTAACTTTGACCTTTCTTCTATGTTTTTCTTTAACCTCCATAACTTCAAATTTTGTTGAACAATCGTTATAAATAAATCCCGCACCTGTTCCATTTATGTCTGTAACCCCTGCCGTTATAGTAGTCCTTCTTCTTTTCCATTTTCCGTTTTTTTTCTTATAACCAATGGTTACTGCGGAAATTTTTTTATAGCCCCACCAATCATTATTTCTAACTTTAGACTTTCTTTTAATTCTATTGGAACCATATATCTCATATTCTACCTCTTTCAATTCCCTTTTACAATCAATGTCAGGTGCTTGAATTTCTCTTGTTACTATTACTACATTTGAATTGTTCTTAGGAATAAAACCATTACTAACTTGAGTGATAGCTTCTAAATCTGAATTATGAACCTGAACCATCCCTCCATAACCATCTAATAATTTATAGTAAACATATCCAATTTTATCATCTCCGATTACTACCTCCGAATTTTCACTTAATAAAGTTCTTTCTGTTTCGTCATCAATAAAGTGATTATCTGGATCAAGATTCCCGTTCCAAACATCATCACCTTGTAGTGCTAACCAGTTTTCTTCATTTATAGCAATTTTTTTTCTCAATGATGTGAATTTTAAATCATCTTCAAATTTTAAAAGAACATTGTCTTCATCAAAACCTGCCTCATTTGCAAGCTCATCATACTCATCATCTGATATATTTAAAGCTAATGATTTAGACGTTTTATTAATCCTATATTGATCATACTGAGTGTTCTGAATAGTCGAATCAAAAGCATCACAGTCTTTATCAACCATCTCGTCAAGTTTATCAATCGTTTCAAAATACTTATCCCAACTTGGAAAAATTAACACATTATTTCCTTTGGCAGTTCCATTTTCTATACGAAAAGATTTTATGTAATTAAAATTACTACTTTCCCTTTTTAACACATTAACAACACTTAGTTTAACATCATTTTGTAAAGGTTCATTTTCACCACACGAAATAATTATCAAACAAAGTAGAAGAATTTTTAAACATTTTATTTTCATAATATTTTTTGAAATTATTTTATTATTATTAAACAGTAATCAGTTTTCAAATACTGCTATCTGAAAACTGAATACTGCAAACTTTTTTATTCTTCTAAACGAATGTCAAGTCCAAGACCTTTCAATTCGTGCATCAATACATTGAATGATTCTGGCAATCCTGGTTCTGGCATAGATTCTCCCTTAACGATGGCTTCGTAAGTTTTGGCTCTACCAATAACGTCATCCGATTTCACGGTTAAGATTTCACGAAGTGTACTCGATGCTCCATAAGCTTCGAGTGCCCAAACCTCCATTTCTCCAAAACGCTGACCTCCAAATTGGGCTTTACCACCCAATGGTTGTTGCGTAATCAATGAGTATGGCCCTATGGAACGTGCGTGCATTTTATCGTCAACCATGTGACCTAGTTTCAACATATAGATTACTCCAACGGTTGCTGCTTGGTGGAAACGTTCTCCAGTTCCTCCATCGTAAAGATAAGTGTGTCCAAAACGTGGAATTCCAGCTTCGTCGGTCAATTCATTGATTTGGTCAAGAGAAGCACCGTCAAAAATTGGAGTAGCAAATTTTCTACCCAAGTTCATTCCAGCCCATCCTAAAACCGTTTCATAAATCTGACCGATATTCATACGTGAAGGTACCCCAAGTGGGTTCAAAACAATATCAACAGGTGTTCCGTCTTCCAAGAAAGGCATATCCTCATGACGAACGATACGAGCAACAATACCTTTGTTACCGTGACGTCCCGCCATTTTATCCCCAACTTTCAATTTACGTTTTTTGGCAACATATACTTTAGCCAATTTCAAAATTCCTGATGGCAATTCATCACCCACAGTAATCGTGAATTTCTCTCTACGCAAAGATCCCTGTAAATCGTTCAACTTAATTTTATAGTTGTGAATCAAATCATTAACCATAGTATTCGTTGCATCATCGGCAACCCATTGACCTTTGCTTAAGTGGGCAAAATCTTCGACAGCATAAAGCATTTTTTGAGTGTATTTTTTACCTTTTGGCAAAACTTCTTCACCCAAATCATTCATTACCCCTTGAGAGGTTTTTCCGTTTACGATTAAGAACAATTTCTCTACTAATTTGTCTTTCAATTCAACAAATTTGGTTTCGAATTCCATTTCCAAAGCAGTTAAAGCATCTTTGTCTTGGGTTCTTTTGCGTTTGTCTTTTACTGCTCTTGCAAATAATTTTTTATCTAAAACCACACCGTGCAATGATGGAGACGCTTTCAATGAAGCATCTTTCACATCACCAGCTTTGTCCCCGAAGATGGCACGAAGCAATTTCTCTTCTGGAGTAGGATCTGATTCTCCTTTTGGTGTGATTTTACCAATAAGAATGTCGCCAGGTTTTACTTCGGCACCAATTCTAATCATTCCATTTTCATCTAAATCTTTGGTAGCTTCTTCAGAAACATTTGGAATATCATTGGTTAATTCTTCGTTACCTAATTTAGTATCTCTCACTTCCAATGAATAATCATCGACGTGAATAGAGGTAAAAATATCGTCACGAACCACTTTTTCAGAAATCACAATCGCATCCTCGAAGTTATACCCTTTCCAAGGCATGAACGCTACTTTTAGGTTACGACCCAAAGCCAATTCGCCATTTTGAGTAGCATATCCTTCTGATAATACTTGTCCAAGAACCACTCTGTCCCCTTTTCTTACGATAGGTTTCAAGTTGATACTGGTACTTTGATTGGTTTTTCTAAATTTAATTAGATTGTATGTTTTTTCATCAGGTTCAAAACTTACCATTCTTTCTTCTTCAGAACGGTCGTATTTGATGGTAATGATATTAGCATCTACGTATTCTACAGTTCCAGGTCCTTCGGCATTAATCAATACCCTAGAATCTGAAGCTACTTGACGCTCTAAACCTGTTCCAACAATAGGTGCTTCTGGACGCAACAATGGTACGGCTTGACGCATCATGTTCGATCCCATCAGCGCTCTATTCGCATCATCATGTTCCAAGAAAGGAATTAATGAGGCCGAAATCGAAGCAATTTGGTTTGGAGCAACGTCAGCATAATCCACTTTTGATGGATCAATTACTGGGAAATCGCCTTCTTGACGGGCAATTACGTTATCGGCAAGGATTTTTCCTTTGGCATCCATTTCAATGTTTGCCTGAGAAATCATCATACCTTCTTCTTCTTCTGCGCTCAAGTAAACTGGAGTAGAAACTAAGTCAACAACTCCATTGGTTACTTTTCGGTAAGGCGTTTCAATGAAACCCATTCCGTTAACTTTGGCATAAACACCAAGAGAAGAGATCAAACCAATATTTGGTCCCTCAGGAGTTTCAATTGGACATAAACGTCCGTAGTGCGTATAGTGAACGTCACGAACCTCAAATCCAGCTCTTTCTCTCGAAAGTCCACCTGGTCCAAGTGCAGATAATCTTCTTTTGTGCGTTATCTCGGCCAATGGATTAGTTTGATCCATAAATTGAGACAACTGGTTTGTTCCAAAGAAAGAGTTGATTACTGACGATAATGTTTTGGCATTAATCAAATCGATTGGTGTAAACACCTCGTTATCTCTAACGTTCATTCTCTCCCGAATGGTTCTAGCCATACGAGCCAAACCTACACCAAATTGTTGAGACAATTGTTCTCCAACTGTTCTAACACGACGGTTTGACAAGTGATCGATATCATCAATATCTGCTTTCGCATTGATTAATTCGATCAAATATTTTACTATGGTGATGATGTCTTCCTTGGTAAGCACTTGCTTTTCCATTGGAGTATCAAGACCCAGTTTTTTATTAATTCTATAACGACCTACTTCACCTAAGTTGTAACGTTGGTCAGAGAAGAATAATTTATCTATAATGCCACGAGCCGTTTCTTCATCAGGCGGTTCTGCGTTACGCAATTGTCTGTAAATGTGCTCAACGGCTTCTTTTTCAGAATTGGTTGGATCTTTTTGAAGCGTGTTGTGAATGATAGAATAATCAACGGCATTGCTATCTTCTTTGTGCAACAAAATAGATTTTACGTTAGAATCGATGATTTCTTCTACATTATCTTTGTCGATAATGGTGTCTCTATCAAGGATAATATTGTTACGTTCGATAGAAACTACTTCGCCAGTATCTTCATCCACGAAATCTTCGTGCCAAGTGTTCAACACACGGGCGGCTAATTTTCTGCCAATATATTTTTTAAGTCCTGTTTTAGATACTTTAATTTCCTCGGCAAGGTCGAAAATTTCAAGGATATCCTTATCTCTTTCGAAACCAATGGCACGGAATAAAGTAGTTACAGGTAATTTTTTCTTTCTGTCGATATAAGCATACATTACGCTATTGATATCGGTTGAAAATTCTATCCAAGATCCTTTGAAAGGAATTACACGGGCAGAATAGAGTTTTGTTCCATTGGCATGGAATGATTGACCAAAGAAAACCCCTGGCGAACGGTGCAATTGAGAAACAACAACACGCTCGGCACCATTGATTACAAAAGTACCCGAAGGAGTCATATAAGGAATTGTACCAAGATATACATCCTGAACAATGGTTTCAAAATCTTCGTGCTCTGGATCTGTACAATATAGTTTGAGCCTAGCTTTCAAAGGCACACTATAAGTAAGTCCTCTTTCAATACATTCTTGAATGGTGTAACGTGGTGGATCTACAAAATAATCGAGGAACTCCAATACAAAATTATTTCTTGTATCAGTAATTGGAAAATTTTCCATGAAGGTGTTGTATAAACCTTCGTCGCCTCTTTCGTCAGATTTGGTTTCCAATTGGAAAAAATCTTTAAACGATTTAACCTGAACATCAAGAAAATCTGGATATTGGGGTATGTTTTTTGTAGAGGCAAAATTCAATCTTTCAGTCTGATTTGTTATCATCTATTGATAAAATTTTGATTTAAAAAAAGTAATTTTTTGTGTAAAACACTATTTGATATATACTTTTCCTTATAATAACCATTACATCTTTAAAAACAAACCAGGAAAATATAGTTTATTTTTTTCTTCGTATTGATTAAAAAATCTTTTGCATTTTAAATTAATTTATAATAAAACTTAGTATAATTTTATTATACGAAAAATGGTTTAGGTCTTTGGAAGCGTTTCCAAGACCTAAACCCATTCTCCAAATCAGGTTGAATTATTTTAATTCAACAACAGCTCCAGCTTCTTCTAGAGATTTTTTAAGACCTTCAGCCTCATCTTTAGAAACACCTTCTTTAATATTAGATGGCGCTGCATCTACTAAATCTTTTGCTTCTTTAAGACCTAAACCTGTAAGTTCTTTAACCGCTTTAACAACTGCAAGTTTAGAAGCACCAGCTTCTTTCAATACAACTGTAAATTCTGTTTGAGCTTCTTCGGCAGCAGCTTCTCCACCACCTGCAGCAACTACTACAGCTGCTGCAGCTGGTTCGATTCCGTACTCATCTTTTAATATTGTTGCTAATTCGTTAACTTCTTTTACTGTTAGGCTAACTAATTGTTCTGCGAATTGTTTCAAATCTGCCATTTTTTCTATCGTTTTAAAATGATTTGTAAAATATTATTGTTTATTGTGTGCATTTTTAATGCACTAAATTTATTATTTAGAAATCTAATCCCGATAGCTATCGGAACTAAAATCTAAAATTGAATTAAGCAACCTCTTCGGTTTTCGCAAATTGGTTTTGAAGAGCCGAAATAACTCTTTGGGCTGGTGATTGAAGTAATCCAATAATTTCGCCAATAAGTTCTTCTTTCGATTTGATAGTTGCCAAGGCATCTAATTGATTGTCTCCAATATAAACTTCTGCATTGATGTAAGCCCCTTTCAAAATTGGCTTAGCATTCTTTTTGCGGAAATCTTTGATTATTTTTCCAGGTGCGTTTGCAACATCTGAAATGAAAATAGCACTGTTGCCCTTCAATACCGAAGGCAAATCGCCATAATCATTAGCCGAAGCTTCCATTGCTTTTGCAAGCAAAGTGTTTTTAACTACCTCTAATTTTATACCTGCTTTGTGGCAAGCTCTTCTCAAGTTTGAAGTTGTTTCTGCATTTAATCCAGAAATATCAGATACATAAATGATATTTGTACCAGCTAACTGTGCAGTTAAATCTTCAATCGCGATTGATTTTTCTTCTCTAGTCATACTAAAAATTTTTAACTACCAAATTATACTGCTTTAGGATCCAATGCAATTGCAGGACTCATTGTGCTAGTGAGGTAAATACTTTTGATGTAAGTTCCTTTAGCCGCAGTTGGTTTAAGTTTGATTAATGTTTGAATAATTTCGTGAGCGTTATCTACAATTTTATCGGCATCGAAAGAGATTCTTCCAATTCCTGCATGTATGATACCTGTTTTGTCCACTTTAAAGTCGATTTTACCAGCCTTAACTTCAGCAACTGCTTTTGCAATTTCCATTGTTACAGTACCAGTTTTTGGGTTTGGCATTAAACCTCTAGGTCCTAAAACACGACCTAATGGACCTAATTTACCCATAACACTTGGCATAGTGATAATTACATCAACATCTGTCCAACCGTCTTTAATTTTTTGTAAATATTCGTCAAGACCTACATAGTCAGCTCCAGCTTCTTTAGCTTCTGCTTCTTTATCAGGAGTAACCAATGCTAATACTTTTACGTCTTTACCTGTTCCGTGAGGTAATGTTACTACACCTCTTACCATTTGATTCGCTTTTCTAGGATCTACACCCAAACGTACTGCGATATCAACAGACTCATCAAATTTTGCAGAAGCAACATCTTTAATTAATGCAGCTGCATCTTTCAAAGTATATAGTTTATTCTTTTCAATTTTTGAAGCAGCCTCTTTTTGCTTTTTTGTCAATTTTGCCATGTCTTACGCTTGTTTTAGAGGAGAATCTCCAGTTACAGTTATACCCATAGATCTAGCCGTTCCTGCAACCATCTTCATAGCAGACTCGATTGTGAATGCATTTAAATCAACCATCTTGTCTTCAGCAATTGTTTTGATAACATCCCAAGTAACACTAGCTACTTTCTTACGATTTGGTTCTCCTGAACCAGATTTAAGTTTTGCTGCATCCATTAATTGAACAGCAGCTGGTGGGGTTTTTACAACAAAATCGAAAGATTTGTCTTTATACACTGTAATTTGCACTGGGCAAACTTTACCTGGTTTATCTTGGGTTCTAGCATTAAATTGCTTACAGAATTCCATGATATTAACACCAGCAGCACCTAAAGCAGGTCCAACCGGTGGCGACGGGTTCGCTGCACCTCCCTTAACTTGTAGTTTAACTACTTTACTAATCTCTTTAGCCATTTTTTAAAAATTTAACACATTAACAATGGAAGCGATAATGTGGTTTATTATATATGTAACAAAAATTATACTTTTTCAACTTGCAAAAACCCTAATTCGAGTGGTGTTTTTCTTCCGAAAATTTTTACCATTACTTCTAGTTTTCGCTTTTCTTCATTGATTTTCTCAACTGTTCCGTTGAAACCGTTGAAAGGACCATCAATAACCTTTATTGTTTCACCTAAATTGAATGGTACAGCACGAGTATCTGTATTAACAGCCAATTCATCTACTTTTCCTAACATTCTATTTACTTCGGATAGTCTCAAGGGAACAGGTTCGCCTCCTTTTGTCTCTCCTAAAAAACCGATAACACTTGTTGTTGACTTGATAATATGAGGAATTTCGCCAACAAGGTTTGCTTCTATCATTACATAGCCGGGAAAGTAAACTTTATCTTTTACTAATTTTTTTCCTTCTTTTACAGTTACTATTTTTTCAGTAGGAACTAGAACTTGCGAAACATAATCACCCATTCCTAATCTTGCGATTTCGGTTTCGATGTATGCTTTCACTTTATTCTCTTGTCCACTAACTGCTCGAACAACGTACCATTTTTTTAGATTATTATCTGCCATAACAAAAAAATTACGCTTTTAACCAAATGAAAAATTTCTCTAAAATATTTGCAAACATTTCATCTACTCCCCAAGTTGCCAAAGCAAATAATACGGAGAAAAGAGCAACAACAATCGTCAGACGTTGCACTTCGGCCCAAGCAGGCCAAGTCACATTTGATTTTAATTCTTCAAATGCTTCTGATATATAATTAACAACTTTTGCCATTAGGATTTTTTTTTGCACGGGCGGAGGGATTCGAACCCCCATCAACGGTTTTGGAGACCGCTATTCTACCCTTGAACTACGCCCGTTTGTTAAAAACCAGTCCCGATAATAATCGAAACTGGTTTTATAAATATTATTAGTATTATAAATTTACTACAAGATTTCAGTTACCTGACCTGCACCTACAGTTCTACCACCTTCACGGATAGCAAAACGTAAACCTACATTCATAGCGATAGGACTTAACAATGATACTTCGATAGTTAAGTTATCTCCTGGCATTACCATCTCTACTCCTGCTGGCAAAGTAATAACTCCAGTTACGTCAGTTGTACGAACGTAGAACTGTGGACGGTAGTTATTATGAAATGGTGTGTGGCGACCACCTTCTTCTTTTTTCAAGATATACACCTCAGCTTTGAAGTGGTTGTGTGGTTTTACAGATCCTGGTTTAATAATAACCATTCCTCTTTTGATATCTGCTTTATCGATACCTCTTAAAAGCAATCCAACGTTATCTCCAGCTTCACCTCTATCAAGGATTTTACGGAACATTTCAACTCCTGTAATAGTAGAAGTTAATTTTTCTGCTCCCATACCAATGATTTCAACAGGATCTCCAGTATTAGCAATTCCAGTTTCGATACGACCTGTAGCAACAGTTCCACGACCTGTAATTGTAAATACATCTTCAACTGGCATCAAGAATGGTTTTGCAGTATCACGCACTGGCTCTTCAATCCAAGAATCACAAGCTGTCATCAATTCAATAATTTTTGGAACCCAAGCTGGATCGTTGTTCAATCCACCAAGTGCAGAACCTTGAATCACTGGACAGTTGTCTCCGTCATATTCGTAGAAAGACAATAAGTCTCTAATTTCCATTTCTACAAGTTCTAACAATTCCTCATCATCAACCATATCCACTTTGTTCATGAATACAACCATTCTAGGAATACCTACTTGACGACCTAAAAGGATGTGTTCACGTGTTTGTGGCATTGGCCCGTCTGTAGCAGCTACAACAAGAATAGCACCATCCATTTGCGCAGCACCTGTAACCATGTTTTTTACGTAATCAGCGTGACCTGGACAGTCAACGTGAGCGTAGTGACGGTTAGCTGTTTCATACTCAACGTGAGATGTATTGATTGTAATACCTCTTTCTTTTTCTTCTGGAGCATTATCAATTTGATCAAATGATTTTGCTTGACAGTAACCAGCATCAGATAACACTTTAGTTATTGCTGCAGTTAAAGTTGTTTTTCCGTGATCCACGTGCCCAATTGTTCCAATGTTTAAGTGGGGCTTGTTACGGTTAAAGTTTTCTTTTGCCATTTTACTTAATTTTTAATCTTAGTTATTATTAGTGTTCAATTTTTATACTATTTTGAGCCAACTACGGGAATTGAACCCGTGACCTCTTCCTTACCAAGGAAGCACTCTACCCCTGAGCTAAGTCGGCAGAGAAATTTGGTTTAACATTATTTAAAAGTTTAAAGTTGTTTCATTAAAACCTTAAACTTTAAACCCTTAAACTTTAAACCCTTAAACTTCGTTTGGTGGGGAGAGCAGGATTCGAACCTGCGAAGTTCACACAGCAGATTTACAGTCTGCCCTCGTTGGCCGCTTGAGTATCTCCCCAAATAATTTATGATTTTAGATTTATGATTTTAGATTTAAACCTAATATCGCTAATTCGTAGTCACAAATTAAAACTTTTCTTAATTATTGTCCAGAAAATCTAAACTCTAAAATCTAAAATCTTCAATCACTTAGAGCCGGCGGAGGGACTCGAACCCACGACCTGCTGATTACAAATCAGCTGCTCTAGCCAACTGAGCTACGCTGGCAATTTCAATAAAAAAAGTCCGCTATTTCTAACGGACTGCAAATGTATATCTTTTTGTTTTTTAATCAAAACAATTTTATAAAAATTTT
>Ga0316612_1000252_pt1 | contig 19304 bp, 19 predicted proteins | sample MIS2016226_MG_FD_207676 | JGI IMG/M metagenome (GOLD analysis project Ga0316612, IMG submission 207676) | Microbial mat bacterial communities from Middle Island sinkhole, Lake Huron, Michigan, United States - MIS.2016.226 | ecosystem: Environmental > Aquatic > Freshwater > Lake > Sediment... | reverse complement strand
TCGTCTTTAAAACGCCGGTTAAATTTTATTGAGTTTACTCCTCTGAAAATATTTCTTTCTGCCATTTGGCAAATATAAACAATTGCGACCTAAACGCCTATACCTATTAATTTTTTCACATTTTAGCAACCCGAGGCATTTGCCGAACAGAGCGAAGCTTAAATTTAGGATTTTGTATCCAATTGAATTCTTTTTTTTAAGTTGCATAGTTGGGCTACGGAACAGAAAAACAGGGCAAACGCTTTTAAAATTTTTTTTTTGCCACAAATTACACTAATTTGCACAAATTCAAAAACTATTAAAATTAATTTTCACGAATTTTCTTGCATTGCTTGCAAATTAGTGTAATTAAAAAGTACAAAAATTCGTGTTCATTCGTGTAATTGCTTCGCCAGTTCACTTCGTTCGTGTCGTGGCTACTTTTTGTCTTATTTTTAAAAGCGTTTGCCCTGAACAGAAAAAACTTCTATAAGTAATATCCAAAATTAATTTCGATAATGCTAGTTTTTTTATGGTACACAAGGATTTTGAATAAATAATCCCGAACTTTGAAGTTTAAATTTTAAATACAAAAAAAATGACTTTACACATAGAAACTCCAGCCCTACTTTTTTCTGCAACTTCATTGATTTTGTTGGCCTACACCAATCGATTTCTGACTATTGCCCAAATCATTCGAAAATTAAAAAAAACATACGATGAGGAAGAAAGTAAAAGCGTTTTGTTAGAAATTAAAAACCTCAATTTGCGGTTATCCCTGATTCGTTATATGCAAATGTTTGGGGTTTTGTGCTTATTTCTTTCAGTTTTTGCGATGCTTTTGCTGTTTATGGAACAACAAATTTTTAGTATTTATCTTTTTGGATTAAGTCTTCTTGCCTTACTTATTTCGTTGGGAATTTCGTTTTGGGAAATCAGTATTTCCATCGACGCTTTGCGATTGCATTTGAGCGATTTATCGGAGAAAAAAGAAATAAAATAAGGGTTGAAGTGAAAAAAATATTTTATAACAATGCTACAAACTATGTGGGTCAATAATTTTTAGGTCTTTAATATTTGCAAAATCTTTAACGTTATTGGTAACGAGAACTAAATTATGAGTTATTGCTGTTGCACTAATAATGGCGTCACCAAGTTTGAGTTTTCTGTGCTTCCTTAGTATTTCGATAGCTTTTTTAGTTACAAGGTGGTCAAGTTGTATAATAGTTGCCATACTTACAAATTCTTCAATAAGAGGCATTTTCTCTGGAATATCGTGATAAGTCAATGCTTCAATCTCTACAACAATTGAAATAATAAAATCGGTATTGATTATAGTTCCAACAAATTCTTTGCCTTTTTTTGGCAATCTATCAGCAAACAAATGCGAAATTACGTTGGTGTCGATTAAATATTTCTGTCCCATTCGTTTCTTATTTGTTGGGCATGTTTTTCAAATTTGTCGGCTTCCTCTTTATTGAATATTCCGAAAAAATCAGATGGTTTTTTTTGAGGAACAACTGTGTTCATTTGACTAATTTCATCATCGATATAAAAAATAGCGTGTACTTTTTTCCCAATATAATCTTCTGGTAAAGAGAAGTTTACATCTGTTTTTTGAGGTATTATAGTTGCCTGTATCATAAATTTTAAATTATTATATTTAAAGCGTAAAGGTTTTTTACCCAATTTAATATTGATTTGTTGCCAATAAAACCAATGTGCAAGCCACTTCAGCTTTTATATTGTTCAGTTCCAATAATTGATAAAACTCTGGATTCTCGGTTCCTGGATTGAATATTACCCTTTTAGGTTTTGACTCGACGATGTAATTGTAATAATCACGTTGGCGAGTGGGGTTCAAATACAAAGTAATGGTGTCAATATTTTTTAACGGTATGGCTTTGGTTTGGATTTTAATTCCTGCAACTTCCCCAGCATTTTGACCTATTGCCAAAACGGAATGTCCATTTCCAACTAACATTGTGATGGCTTTGTAGGCATATTTTTCGGGTTTTGAGCTAGCTCCGAGAACTACTGTTTTTTTATTTTTCATTTGGCTAAAGTACAATAAATGAGTGGATTGTTATTCTTCTCGTGGCAGGAAAATTTCGGCCATCATGCAACGGGCACTTCCTCCTCCACAGGCTTCGATGGTATCAAGACTTGAACTCAAGATGGTCACATGTTCTTCGAGTTGTGCAATTTGCTTTTTGGTCAAACTTTGATGGGCCGAACTGCTCATTACCAAATATCTTCTATCGTCTGAACCTTTCACTTCCAACATATTGCCTGCAAAAGTATTGACTTGATCTTCCGTGATTAGAATTATTTCTTTTTCATCTCCTTTCAAACTATCCAAAACCATTTTTCGTTCTTTTTTATCGTCGATACAATCGGCACAAACTACTGCAAAAGTATCGCCAATACACATCATAACATTGGTATGATAAATCAGTTTTCGCTCGCCATTTACCGTTTGAAAAGCTTCAAAAATTACAGGAGAATACTCAAAATCTTCACAAAATTCAATGAATAATTCTTCATCGGCTCGAGGCGATAAAGCACAATAAGCTTTGCCGTTTTCTCTATCCAAAATAATACTCCCTGTTCCTTCGAGAAAAAAACCATCTGCTTCTGCCGAGGTGTAATCCATTATCTCGTTGATTACGAATCTATTATCTTCAAGAATATCCAAAATGTCTTCCCTGCGTTCAGCTCTTCGATTTTCGGCAAACATGGGATACAAAACCACATCGCCACTTTCGTGAAAGGATATCCAGTTGTTAGGAAAAATACTGTCGGGTGTATCGGGATTTAAAGTGTCATCTACTACTATAACATGAACTCCCACTATTCGGAGTTTGGTTACAAAAGTGTCAAACTCTTGTTGTGCCTTTGCGTTTACCGTTGCTGGAGATAATTCTTCAAGGACTTTTTGATAATAATTATTCACAGCCGTTTGTTCGTTCATTCGGAAAGCTACCGGACGAATCATTAGAATGGAATTTGTGGTTTGATTCATTTTTTTTGTTTTGTGGTTTCAGGTTTCAAGTTTCAGGTTTCAAGTTTAACCAACTTGAAACCTGAAACTTGAAACAATTTATTTGGTATCATCTATCTTCTTCTAACTTCGTATTAATGGCAAGGTAGAACATCTCAATAATCCTTCTTGTTTGGCAATTTCAGCGTATGGAATTTCTTCCACTATAAAGCCATTTTTCCTCAACCATTTATTCAATCGAGTAAACTTCTTTTCAGAAACTACGACATTGGTATCTATTGAAAAAACATTAGAATACATATTATACATTTCTTTTCTAGTAATATGAAAAAGGTTTTCTTCGCCAAAAAGCTGCACAAGAAATAAATAATCGGCTTCTTCGCGGAAACCTCGTTTGTATATAATCCCTTTGTTTTCGCCCACTGGCTGAAAACAACAATCCAAATGCAAGGCATTATCACGAGCTTCGATTTTAGATTTTATCAAATCGAATTCTTTGACAATCTTATTGGGAAATAAATCCCTGATATATTGAACGCCTTGAATATTTGTTCTTGCCGTAATATAATCTCTGTAATCACTGCCTTTGTAAGTTCCTATAAAAATATAATCATTCCACAACATCACATCGCCACCTTCGATATGCACTTCTTCGGGAGGAGTTGCTACTTTTAAAGGATTTATCTGATTGATTACATATTGAATAGCTTCCACTTCGCGACCTCTGTTGGGCAAAATATTCGATTTAATAAACACATCATCTATAACAAAACCAATGTCTCTGGCAAATATCTGATTGTAATCCTCAATGATTTCAGGGCGAAACACAGTGACTCCATATTTTTGAAAAACCTGATTGAAGGCCTCCATTTCAGGAATCATATCTGCTTCTTTTGGATAGGTTCCAGCCAAAATATGTTCTAAGGATTTTGGGTCATAGACTTCATTGACCGCTGGTGTTGGCCCGTTGCTGTTGGCAATTCCAAGTACAACTGCCTGTAATCTTGAAGTCTCATTATTTATGTTTAATTTTAACATAATAGCATTTTTGGTTTTACCAAAGATAAAAAAAAACTGTTTCTATTGAGAAAAGTATTCGTATAATAAAAATAGTTTGTTTTGTAAACAATTTTGGGGTGGAGTTAGGAAATGTAGCAGTATATTAGTTTGTTATTCAGAGTTTAATATAAAAATATCGCATATTGCGATATGCGGTAATGAGGGGTTTTTGTTGTTAGTTTAGATTATTGAAGCTTTTTTTCATTTATTCACGTTTTCTATGTACTAGGAAAGGAGTTTGGTTTGAGAGAATAGGGGAGTGGTGAATAGGAAAAGGGAAAAAAAGATGGAAGAGAGAAATTTCATTTTTTGTGGTTGTAATGATGATAATTTGGCTAAAGCCAATGTGATATTATTTAGTATTCCCCCATTTGAAAATGGGGGCAATTCATAGAATGAGAGCAATTCATGTTTTTTTGCAGATTTGAATCCCTCCCAGCTGAATTGCCCCCAGCTTTAGCTGAATTGCCCCCAGCTTTAGCTGGGGGATTAGGATGAAAATAGATTCAAATTGGCTTTAGCCACAACAATCTTATTTGTCAGAATATTTTTGAAATCCATATTTGATTATAAAATCATCATATTCTTCTGCAAATGTTTTTTTGCTATGATGCAGCTCTTGATTTTTGATATAATTCCTAACTCTGTCTAATACAGATTCACTAACAGAAACAGCAAAATATTCGTCCTGCCATTCGAATTTATCCAAAATCAGTTTTTGATTGTTCATCCAAAAAGATGATTCACCTTTTATTAATTGCATCACTTTTTGAATGGTTTGATCAACACCAAGAGAAATCAAGCAATGACAATGTTCAGCGTGTCCATTGATAAAATCAATATGGATTCCTTTTTCTTTTGCATTTTCGCGGATATGATTCCACATAATTTGTCTGATTTCTGGGGTTTCCAGAAATGGAATTCTGTTTTTTGTGGACCAGACAAAATGAATGTAAACTTTTATAAATGACATAATTTAAAATTTTTTATTGGATTAATAATTTTCAATATAAATTTCGGCTAAAGCCTGATAATAATCTAATCTTCATATTCTCCAGCTAAAGCTGGAGGCTATTCAATTTTTATTTCATATTCCTCCAGCTAAAGCAGGAGGCAATTCAATTCTCCTAAACTTCCTCCAGCTAAAGCAGGAGGCCATTCAATTTTTCATTTCTTATAGTTTCCTGTTGCAATCCGCTCCAATTTTCAATTGCCTCCAGCTTTAGCTGGAGGGGAAATTAATAGCATCTTTAAGAGGCTTTAGCCGAAAATTCAATCCTGATTTTATTGTAATTTTCAATAAAATATTTCGGCTAAAGCCTGATTAAAACCTAATCTTCATATTCCTCCAGCTAAAGCAGGAGGCCATTCAAATTTTTATTTCTAATTGTTTCCTTTTGCAATCCGCTCCAACTTTCAATTGCCTCCAGCTTTAGCTGGAGGGGGAATTAATAGTATCTTTAAGAGGCTTTAGCCGAAAATTCAATCCTAATTTCATTATAATTTTCAATAAAGAATTTCGGCTAAAGCCTGATAAAAATCTAATTTTCATATTCTCCAGCTAAAGCAGGAGGCCATTCAATTTTTCATTTCTTATAGTTTCCTGCTCCAATCCGCTCCAACTTTCAATTGCCTCCTGCTTTAGCTGGAGGGGAAATTAATAGCATCTTCGAGAGGCTTTAGCCGAAAATTTAATCCTGATTTTATTGCAATTTTCAATAATAAATTTCGGCTAAAGCCTGATAAAAATCTAATCTTCATATTCCTCCAGCTAAAGCTGGAGGCTATTCAAATTCAATTCTCCTGAAGCTAGAGGCAACTTATTAGATATTGAGAGGAAATGTCGAAATATAATATTGTTAATCAATGTTTTAAATTAAAATATCGCATATTGCGATATGCGGTAATGATGAATTTATTCAAGATTTATTGATTTCATTATTTAGCTGGTTCTTATTCTGTCAATAATGAGTTTACACATTTTTTTTAATGCCTAATAATAGCGCCTGAACTATATTTTAGAAGCGTTTTTTGTAATGAATCACTCAAAAGTTTTTTTCTAAAATCTTTCCAATTCGATGAGGTTTCAAAATACAAGCAAAAAAACAAAATTGCTTTTAGCTCATACCAATAATATTCCTTCGTGTCTGAATAATTCTTTGATATAAAACGTTCTAGAAAAAATTGAAAACAAATATTAATATTATTTTTATTTTCAAATCTTGTATTATAACTTAATATTTTCAACATAAACCATAGATTGTTTTTCTTTAAGCTATAGTTTTCATTATTGTCTCCAGCATACAAATCTATGAAACGCTTTTCTATAGTTGACATACTGTTAAGTAAAGCCAATTCTTTTAGCTCATCTACACTAATTTTTGTAAAATTATTTGTTGACATACGATTCTTTTTTTTCTCTAATGTATTTACTAAACTCTGATATAATTAGGGAATCAGAAACTAACTGCCCTCCACAATCTTTATTTCTTCCTCACTCAAACCATACAATTCACAAACCATTGCATCTATTTCTTGCTCTAAGGCTTGGGTGTCGGCAGTCATTGCGAGGGACGAAGCAATCTGGTCTTGGGATTTTAAGGAAAGAATTTCGTTGACTTTATCGATGAATGGTTGTTGGTCTTCTTTTGAAATTTCTTTGATTGGAAATTCTTCAATTGTTGCTTTTTTTAATGTGTATGCTCCACCAGCTGTCATAACTCCAATTTGTGTGAATAAAAAATTCATCAATTTAGAGTTTAGAATACCTAACAAATATTTCAGATCTAAAGTTTCAGAAATCAACATAAAACCACCACTTGACAAATAATTTTTGTCAGTATCTAGAGCAAATCCCCATTTATCTGCGGTTAATGGCCAGATAATTTTATCTTTATCGAAATTTTTATAATAAGCTATATTGTCTTGAATTTCATACCATTTATACTCTCCAGATTTCCGACCTCTAATTTCTTGGTTTTTTCTTGGTTTTAAATCTTCATAAAAAGAAAATAAGTGTTCTTTAATAAGTATATCTTCTTCTATATCGTAACCTCGTCTTGTAAAAATTAGGTTAAGTTCTGAATTTACAGTTGTATATTTCTTAATATGAGCTCCTTTAAGAAGAGGTTTAATAATTTTGATATTAGAAATTTGTTTAGCAACTTCATTTGAAATAATAAATGCGGGATCAAATCCAGTAGTAACCCCTCTTTTAATATCAACGGTATTAATGTCCTTAAGTTTATTAGATTTCACATATAATTTTTCAATTAAGCTAGAAGCTACATCGGTATTAAAAGCCCAAGATGATTCAGTTACAGAGTCGGGTAAGATAATTGAGTTTCTTAATGAAATCTGGTTATTAAAATCTAAAAGGGGGGATGGTTCTTTTGAAAATTCACAAAATGAAAATTCTGATTTGAATTTATTTTTTTCAAAAATAATTATCAAACTAGAAACTAAAGCTTCGTCAAAAATTGGAACTTGTTCAAAATTTACAATAGAATGAATTTTATTGTTAGAAATGAATTTCCGTAATGGTTTACCATATTCAGTTCTGAAAAATTTGTTTGTATTAATAAAAGAAACAAAGCCATTATCTCTTAAAACATTGATTCCCAATTCAAAAAAATAACTACTCAAATCGGAACTACTATAATATACTTTGTATTTTTCTTTTAATAAAATGCTGATGTCAGCTAATTTTTTTGCATCAATATAAGGCGGATTTCCCATTACCACATCAAATCCCATAAAATCACCTTCATCGTTCAAAACTTCGGGAAATTCAAAACGCCATTCAAAGGCATTTTCATATATTTTGTTGGATTTTATATCCTCTATTTCGGTGTCCAGCGTTTTAATGTCGGCAGCAAGACTATTTACTTTTTTGTTCCATTCGGCTTGTTCTTTTTTGCTGCGTTCAAAAAGCCCTACTTGCTGGGTGCAGTTAATAAGTTCGCCATTTAGCTTTTCGAGTTTCAGTTTCTTGGGATCATTTATGGCTATTTCACTTCTGAAGTTGCTTTTTATGTCGGCAATCAATCGTTCCATTTCCCGTTTTTGTTCTTTGCTTTCGGCATTGCGGTAAGTAGAAACAGCAAGTTTGTAGCTTTCTATATTCCATTTGCTTTGCTTTAATGCCTTTTTCAAATCGGCATCCAATCCAAAACGAGAAATCAAGGAATTACCACATTTAATATTGATGTCAATATTGGGCAAGGTTTCCAGCTCCCCACCTTTGGAGGGGTTGGGGGAGGATTTATAATACGCATTTTTCAATAATTCAATCCACAATCGCAAACGGCAAATTTTTACCGAATTGGGATTGATGTCCACACCAAACAAACAGTTTTCGATTAGGGTTTGCTTTTCGTGAAACAAAGTTTCCTGCACGCGTTGGCTTTCATTCACTTTAATTCCACCAGAGGGGGAAAATATTGGGTTATACGAAAATGGAATTCCCTCTTCATCGGTCACAATCAATTCATCATTGATTACTTCGACGGTATATTTATTCAAGGGTTCCCAATTGTTATCTACAAGAATATTTAACTCGCTTTTGATGGCAATTAATTCGTTGAGCACCGAAACCAAAAAATGACCTGAACCCACTGCTGGGTCGCATATTTTTAGGCTATTTATAATTGCATTGGCTTTTTTTCTTACCGCTTTTCGGTCGCCTGTTTTCAATTCTTGTTGAATATCCTCTTTCAATTCTTCAAACGATTGACAATTCCAACCTTTTACTGCGTTGAATTTTTGCACCACAGCCCTGCGAATGGTATTGCGAGACATATACATAGTGATAAATCCCGGTGTAAAAATAGAACCATCTTTATAGCCATTGATTTTCTCGAATATCAATCCCAAAACCGAGGCATTTATCAGGGTTTTGTTGTCTTCCTGTATGTCTTCGCTGCCTTCGCTGGCAAAATCATAAGCGTCAAGAAAAGAGAAGAAATAATCCAAAGCCTTTTTTGAACCCGTAATTTTTTTGCCTTGATTGTCTTTGATAACTGTTGCAGGTAATAATGGCAAAGTAGCATTGTCTTCTAAACCTGACACAAACAAGGTTTCGTGTTCTAAATCGGTAGGTTCAAAAAGAGAGCTGTTCAGGTACGGAACTTTGGCAAAATCGTTTTGTACTCTGTCGTTGCGGTCTTCGGGTTTTCTAGCCAAAACCTGAAAAAACAAACTATTCAGGTTGTCATAGTCTTTTATTAATTCCGAATTCAGGAACGAATAACTTTTGTCGCCTTTGTGGTAGGTAATCAATTGGGCTTCCAATAATTTCAAAAACAAAATCCGATTTACCCAAGTTATAGTCAACTCCAATGCGATACTAAACAGTCGTTCTTCATAGGTTTCTCCATATTGCTTTGCGTTTTGCAAACGTGAAATCTTATCCAAACTGTCCAATTGTTCGATGGCATTCTCCAACAATGAACCCGAGTTTCGGTTGCCTTGTTTGTGGCGTTCTATTAGTTTTTTGCCACCTTCTTTCACTTCGGTCAAGCCAATAATATGCAAGAGTTCACTATAAAAGTTTTTGTCCAATGAATTACTGTCATTGGCAAACGACAATTTCAATAAATGTTCTGGGGAAATTAATTTATAAAGTGCTACAAGGGTTTTGTCGTCTTCTTTGTCGGCATTTCGCAAAGGTTTGTCATATTTTCGAATATCGAAATGGGCAAACACAATCTCGCCTTTTAAAGTTTCAATGAAGGGTTTTGCAATTTCTTTATAGAAAAAATCGGTTGTTTTGCCCGACAATCTGCCTTCCTCAAAATCAGTAAATTGTTTGACAAAAGATTTGTTTTCAGCAAACAATTTATTAAAAAGTTGGGCATCAAAAACAAACCATTCATAAATATTGGTAACTACCAGATGTTTTAATTCGGTGTTTTTATGAGTGATACGTTCTCGTAGATAATACAAAACCAACTCTTGCAAAGCTTTTCCATTGAGATTTTCAATGCCAATCATCTCGGTTTTATTCACAGGACTTTTGGCTTCAATAATAACACCAACGGTGAATTTGGCATCCTTTCCGTTGTGAATCACAAGGTCGTTTCGCCCTTTTGTATTCACAGAATAATTGGGGTCATAGTAGGTTTTCTTCAAGAAATCGATAACCAAATTCTTGTGAAATTCTTCCGTTTCTTTCTCGTTGATAGCATCCAAAACGCCAATTAAATGGGTTTTGAAATTCTCGATTTGAGAACGGCTAGGTTTGATTTTCAGAAAAGCTTTGTTTAGTGCCTTGCGAGGTTCGAGAAGATTTGTTGTCATAAAAATGTTATATATTCTGATATCAAACTTACAAAAAAAAATGACTTCTACAATTGGCTAGGGAAACATAATAGTGGTTTTTATTTTGGCTTCAAATTAAATGAAATCAAGTTGAAATAAGTTATAGTTTCGCCATTATGAATACTATTTTTTAAAATCCCAATTTCCAAATCTAACATAAATTCATGAAGCTAAATATCTATCAATCCACATCAAAAAAATATCGACAATAGACATAATTAAAATAATGAGTTTCAATTTCTGGCGCTTTCATCAGAGCGACAAATTCGTCTAATGTTACGCCAAAATACTGATGAATGGCTTGAAGTTTAAATTCAATTTCGAGTGTTTTAGTCATCTCGTCATAGCCTATAGAGATAATGTTGCGGTCATTTACAGAGTATCGATTCATGTTTTTCTAATTTTCTTCAAATCTAAATTCAAAGAAAATAGCATCCTTACGGGAAACCGTAAAGCGGGAAAAAAAATGAAAAAAAGATTGAAAGCGAAAAAATCGAAAAAAAGCGAAAAGAATCTAAAGAATTGAAAAAAAGCGAAAAAAGCGAAAAGAATTGAAAAAAGCGAAAAGAATTGAAAAAAGCGAAAAGAATTGAAAAGAATCTAACAGAATATATAGAAATGAAAAAATTGAAATCTCAAATCTGCATTCTGCAATCTCAAATCTGCAACCTGCAATCTGCACCCTGCAATCTGAAATCTGAAATCTGCAATCTGCAATCTGCAACCTGCAATCTGCAACCTGCAATCTGCAACCTGTAATCTGCAATCTGTAATCTGCAATCTAAAATCACACCAATCCCAAATCTTTAGCAATCGCAATGAGATGCACGTTATTATTGGCTTTGAAAAATATTTTGAGTCGGTTGATGCGTTTTTCGATACTGCTGTTGCCATTGGGAATGATGCCAGTGTTTTTTAGTTCTGAGGAAATTTCATCAAGGATTAAACCTCTGGACAAGGACTTTAGAAGTGTAATATCATAAGCTTCAATTTCGATCAGGGATTTGTCTCTTAGGGCTTGAGACAATTCTGGAGAAACAATTGTGGAGTTATTGTTATAAACACCTTGAATGGCTTTTTTGAGTTCTAGAATACTGTTTCTGCCTTTGGAAACAAAGGCGTTAATGCCCAAATCATTAAAAAGCGATTTGACTCTAAAAGATTTGTCTTCAATAGAAAAAACGATTATTTTAAGGTCAGGCTGCACTTTTTTGATGGCGGAAATCAATTCGTCGCCAGAGGTTAATCTGTTTTCTCGATGGTCGGTTTTGAAGGATAAATCGCTAATGAGTAAATCATAAGGAGCTTCGTCTTGAAGTGCTTTTTTTACTTTCAGAAAAGCATCGTCACAGTATTTGGCGTGGTGAATTTCTGAAATCGAAAGTTCCTCAAGTGCTTGACCGACTGCTATACTGATACTGTCTAAATCTTCGGCTACTAATACTTTATTAAACATATTGAAACTAATTAAATTGGAATTTTAAAACTTGTTTTGAACCCTTTTTCAGGTTTTGTGTCAAAAGTAATAGTTCCATTTATAGCCAGAATACGGTTTTCCACATTTTGCAGTCCATTTCTTGAATTTAATTTGTCGAATGTTGATCCAAGCCCGTTATCACTGTAATCTATTTGTAATTTATTTTCAATTTTTTTAAAAGAAATTACAACTAGACTGCATTGACTGTGTTTTTTCATATTGACCAAAAGTTCTTGCAAAACCCGATAAATGATAATTTTTTTATTGGATTCCAAGTCATTCCAAAGGATAGAATTTATGCCGTTAATCAAAATATTTACGGCATCTGTATTGAAACCCGATATCATTTCTTTGAAACCATTCACAAAATACAATCCCGTGTCAATGCTACTGTTTTCTTTCGAAATATTACGCGTTCGGGAATAAATAGTATCTAAATTAGAGAGTAATATTTCTTTGTTTTGGCTTGAAGATAAATCTTGTGTTTCGGCAAATGCCATCGTTTGATAGACATCATTGGCCAGTTCATCGTGTAATTTTTTGGCAATCCGGGTTTCGGTGTCGTAGGAGGTTTGGATTTTTTCTTTTTTGTTGATTGCTTTTAGAAAATAATATAAAAAAATGGTGGATAGAATACCAAGCAAAATCATAAAATACAAAAATAGATTTCTGTTTTTTTGGATTTCTAATTCTAATAAGTTTTGGGCTTTTTGGTTTTTCAATAACAAATTTTCTTCTTTTTCCTTTTTGGAATCATATTTTATTTTGGTAAATTGATTTCTAGCTTTTTGCCTTACTTGGGTTATGCTATCATTAATATGGATATATTTTTCGGAATAGATTTTCGATTGATTTCCAGGGCTGTTTTGGATTAAAGAGGCTAAAGCTTCCAATCGGTCATCTATATTATTCACTGTTGTAGCTTTTTCGTAAGCCCTTCGGCCATAATCGTGGGCTAATTTTGGATTGCTTTGTTTGTAATACTGAGTAAGATGGAGGTAACTTGCCGCCATTCCCCAATCATCCTTAATCTGTTCTTTTATTTTTAAGGCTTGGTTCATATAGTCAATTCCTCTTGAGTTACCCACTTTGAAGTAAGAAAAACCTAAATTATCTAGTACTTTTGAATTGAGTGAGGAATCAATTAGAACTTCTTTTCTAGAAGTCAAAGGCAGGAGGATTTGTATGGCTTTGAGATACTCTTTTTTTGCCATATAGACGACAGCAATATTGTGCTTCATTTTTAATTTTCGAACCACATCAATTTTTAAATTGGCTCCCTTATTGTAATAATATAAAGCATTGTCATAATCAAAAAGTTTCATATAAACAACTCCAAGTAAATTGTAAAGATTACTTTCGTAGATTGGATTCAACGGTTTATTCAAAAACGGAATCGTTTCAATGGCAGTGGTCTCACTCCCCGCATAATCTCCTTGATTCTGTTGAATTTCGGACATTCTTGCCAAGGAATAAATGATACGCGTATGGTCTGTTTTAGTGTTGCAGAGTGATTTTGCCTTGTTATAATAATAGTAGGAACTATCATATTTAACGTCTTCAAAATATTTGTCACCTAAATCAAGGAGATGATCAATTTCGGGGATGTTGCTCTTTTTGCTAATTATATTTATTTCCTTTTTTTCGCAGGATTGAAGTACAAAAAACAGGGCTAATAAGACAAAAAACGGGAAATGTAACTTTTTGAGTATCATTTCCCGAAATTACAGAAATTTATTAAATAAAAAATCTATTTATAAAATTTATTATTTTGGTCGTGGAGGTGTTGTAGGACTAATTGGATCACCTGGATTATCCGTTACCACTTTCTCTGTAATATTATTTGTGCTTGTTTCTGCAGTTTCATCAGTGCAAGAAAATTGTACAATACTGGCGATGACAAACATCGATACTAAAATTATTCTTTTCATTTTTTTGGAATTAAAAATTTGACATAGTTTGGGCTGTCCGATAGTTAAATCGAAAACTTGCTTGAGCTGAAAACCATTAATAATGGATTGCTCTTTTGCATTTTTTGGGAAGTGAAGTGTGCCGAGACAGAATGACAGATTTTATACTTCCCGAATAAATCTATCAAACTGTTTAGCTACACTTTTTTTGGAACTAGTTTCGTACATTTGTCTTAATTGCAGGTTAAGACAAGAACTAATTCCAAAGCAAAGGAATAGGGTTTTAGATTGACTATTGACATTGGATTCCAATCATTCCGAGAATTCCGGACAATTCCGATTAATTCCATTAAGGCTATGAAAATTAATACAATTGATGATTATAAAAAGGGGGTAAAGACCAAATATGAAGAAGCAAAAACAGGAAATTTCTCTGGATTTTTGTTAAAACCTTCCCCCGCCGAACTAAAAAATTTATGTTTAGTGTTTTTTGATAAAGGATTTAATAAATGGGATCAAGAAATAGTGGAACGTTTTTTTGAACTTGATGATAAATCCAATAAGCGGAAACAGATCGAATGTTTTGATGTAGATAAGTTTAAACCGATAGGTAATTTTTTGAAAGGAAAAACAGAAACAACAAGAGTTGTTAATTTGGATTTGATCGCTTTTTTAGTAGATTTTAACCCACGTCCTTACCGAAAGTTTATTTCAAGAAATAAATGTGAATTGACAGATGGTATTGCCTTAAATGAAACTTTAAAGTTTGAAATAGAGGAAAATGAAAATGAGGTGTTGTTTTTTGAAGAATTTAAAAATAAGAGTGTTTCAAAGAGGATAGTTTTTTTGCTTTTGCTTTTGTTTGTTTTAGGCACTGCAGGTTATGGAGTCAAAAACATTTTTCTTCCAAACAAGAATTGTATGGTTTGGACTGAAAATCATTATGAAGTAGTGGAATGTGATAAAGTAAATGACACTGTTGAAGTTTGTCCTTTCAACCAAAATATATTGGAGAATTTCAAAAAAATATCAGTTTGCGACACAACAACATTTTTTAGCCATAAAAATATTGAGAAACCTTTAGTTTGGTATGGGAAGTCACTAGATAAAAAAGAATATGAATATTTTAATTGCCCCGGATTGCATCCCGAAACTGGAAAAACTTTGAAACCCATATCGAAATATATTATTGGGAAATATATTCTAAATAAAATGATTTGTCTTTAAAATCTTTAGGATTGTTTATGAAAGAACGGAAGGGTTAAAAATAGCCCCGATAGCAATGAAAATACTTCCTTGCCGTTCTTTGGCAAGGAAGATTGTAATGAATAGCGGGACAACTGTTGTTATAAAACTAAATGTTGTGCTCCTATAAACAAAAAACCCAATTCGCCTTGACGAACTGGGTTTTTCTAAAAGTAAGTAATCTTAAATTGAGTTGATAAAACGTTTATTTTACTTTATTAAGTATGGCTTTGAAAGCTACTGGGTGATTCATCGCTAAATCGGCAAGAACTTTACGGTTCAATTCGATGTTGTGCTTTTTGATTTTTCCCATTAGTTGTGAATAAGACATTCCTTCTAGTCGAGCTCCAGCGTTGATACGTTGAATCCACAAAGCGCGGAAATTTCTTTTGTTCACTTTTCTGTCACGGTAAGCATAGCACATGGCTTTCTCAACCGCATTTTTCGCAACTGTCCAAACGTTTTTACGACGACCAAAGAAACCTTTGGCTTGCTTCATTATCTTTTTTCTTCTTGCTCTCTTAGCAACTGAATTTACTGATCTTGGCATAATTTTTCTGTTTTTTTGTAGCAGGCGTCCCGAATTGAATCAAGGGAACTTAAGGCCATACTCCAAGGTTATTTTAAATTGTTTTAACCTAAAGAATTTTTTTAAAATTGTATAATGTATATTGTAGAATTGTAATATTGTCCGTGGGCAGTTTTTACATTATACAATTTACAATTTTTACAATTTCTAGATGATTCTTAATTGTTGTTTGATGCTTTTCTCATCTGTTTTGTGAACTAGCGCTGAGTGTGTCAAAGCTAATTTACGTTTTTTAGATTTCTTGGTCAAGATGTGACTCTTGAAAGCATGTTTTCTCTTAATCTTTCCAGAACCAGTAACTTTAAAACGTTTCTTGGCGCTAGATTTGGTTTTCATTTTAGGCATTTTTTCCTAGTGTTATTAATTTATTCTTACTTACTTATTTTTCCCCTCCCCAGCCCTCCCCGAAGGGGAGGGAGCCGAGAAGTGATATATTGTCTCCCATTAAATATCTTTCAATTTTTTCTTCTCCCCTCCTTCGGAGGGGTTGGGGGAGGATTACTTCTTTTTCTTCGGAGCAATAAACATAATCATTCTCTTTCCTTCGAGAACAGGCATAGCTTCTACTTTTCCAAATTCTTCAAGATCTGTGGCTAACCTTAATAACAAGATTTGACCTTGATCTTTATAAATGATGGAACGTCCTTTAAAGAAAACAAACGCTTTCAATTTAGAACCTTCTTTTAAGAATTTTTCAGCGTTCTTTCTTTTAAACTCATAATCGTGTTCATCCGTTTGAGGTCCAAAACGAATTTCTTTCACTACAATTTGAGTAGATTTTGCTTTAAGCTCTTTCTCCCGTTTCTTTTGCATGTAAACAAACTTTTTATAGTCCATTATTTTGCAAACAGGCGGCTCTGCATTTGGCGAAATTTCAACCAAGTCCAATTCGAATTCGTCGGCTAATCGCAATGCTTCCGAAAGTTTAAAAACTCCTGGCTCGATATTTTCACCCACAAGTCTTACTTCTTGCACACCACGAATTAGGTTATTTATTCTGTGGGCATCTTTTTTTTCTACTCGAGGTTGGTAACCTCTATTACTTCTTATTGCTATGGCTTTATAATTTAAGTTAAACTGTAAATGTTTTTAATGTTTTGCCTATTTCTTCGTTTACAATTGCAGCAAATTCCTCAATTGTGACGCTCATATTGCCATTCCCTTCTTGTCCTTGACGACGTATGGAAATAGTTCCGTTTTTCTCTTCTTCCTCGCCTACAATCAGCATAAACGGGGTTTTCTGCAACTCTGCATCTCTGATTTTTCGACCAATTGACTCATTTCTGTTGTCAATAAGGGCGCGAATTTCGTGATTTTCTAGCAGATTTAAAACTTTTTTCGCATAAATTTCATATTTCTCACTCAAACACAAGATTATAGCCTGTTCTGGCATCAACCAAAGCGGGAATTTTCCTGCTGTATGTTCAATTAAAATAGCAATAAAACGTTCCATCGATCCAAAAGGAGCTCTGTGAATCATAACCGGCGTATGCAATTGATCATCAGAACCTTTGTAAGTCAATTCAAAACGCTCGGGCAAGTTATAATCCACTTGAATAGTTCCCAATTGCCATTGTCTTCCAAGAGCATCCTTCACCATAAAATCCAACTTTGGACCATAGAAAGCCGCTTCGCCATAAGCAACAACAGTTTTCAATCCTTTATCTGCAGCAGCATTGATAATCGCATTTTCAGCTTTCTCCCAATTTTCGTCGCTACCAATGTATTTATCTCTGTTTTCTTGGTCACGCAACGAAATTTGTGCAGTGAAGTTTTCAAATCCTAACGAACCAAAAACATACAATACCAAATCTATCACGTTTTTGAACTCCTGATCCAATTGGTCAGGCGTACAAAAAATATGGGCATCATCTTGAGTAAAACCACGCACACGAGTCAAACCGTGCAATTCGCCACTTTGTTCGTAACGATATACAGTTCCGAATTCAGCATAACGTTTAGGTAAATCTTTGTACGACCAAGGTCTAACATTGTAAATTTCACAGTGATGAGGACAGTTCATAGGTTTCAACAAAAACTCTTCGCCTTCGGCTGGAGTATTTATGGGTTGAAAACTATCAGCGCCATATTTAGCATAATGGCCTGAAGTCACATACAATTCTTTTTGACCAATATGTGGCGTTACCACTTGCTCATAACCCGCTTTCTTCTGTGCTTTTTTCAAAAATTGCTCTAAACGATCACGCAAAGCAGCTCCCTTAGGCAGCCACAATGGTAATCCTTGCCCCACTTTTGATGAAAAAGCAAACAATTCCAATTCCTTTCCTAGTTTCCTGTGGTCGCGACGTTTTGCCTCTTCCAGCAATTCTAAGTATTCTGTTAGGTCTTTTTGTTTAGGAAAAGAAATCCCATAAACACGAGTTAACTGCTTGTTTTTTTCATCACCACGCCAGTAAGCGCCCGCAATACTCATAATTTTCATCGCCTTGATGATTCCAGTATTCGGAATATGACCACCACGACACAAATCTGTGAAAGTAGAATGGTCACAAAAAGTAATCGTTCCGTCTTCCAGATTCGAAATCAACTCTGTTTTATAAACATTGTCTTTATAAACCTCCAAAGCTTCGGCTTTAGAAACAGGGCGCAATCTAAATTCGTGTTTCTCTCTCGAAATTTCTAAAACGCGATTCTCAATTTTTTTGAAATCAGCCTCCGTAATTTTTTGATCTTCAAAATCCACATCATAATAAAACCCATTGGCTATTGCTGGCCCAAGGGTCAGTTTTATTCCTGGATACATTTCCTCAAGAACCTGCGCCATCACGTGCGAAGTCGAATGCCAAAAAGCTTTTTTACCACCTTCGTCATTCCAAGTATATAATATAAGACTGCCATCCGTCGTCAAAGGAGTCGTGGTTTCCACAATTGTACCATCAAAAGAAGCCGAAATTGCATTTCTGGCAAATCCTTCACTAATGCTAATCGCAACATCCATAGGAGTAACTCCTGCTGCAAACTCTTTAACTGACCCATCGGGCAAACTAATCTTAATCATTTTTTTTAATTTTGTGACTGCAAATATAAGGCATTACAAAAATACATACAATATATAAGTACAAGTTTATGATTATATGATATTGTCATTGCGAGGAAATAATTAATCAGGAGCTATTTCCCGCTCTCCGTTACAATCTTGTTCAATAAAGGCTATTTTTCTATGCAAAAAAAGGAGCTTCCTTTGGTCGCTCTTTTTCCGCAAGAAAAAATTAGCCTTTATCTTCAAAAGGATTTCCACTGCTGTCGGGGCTAGGGCATTGGTTTTCATAAAGATTTTTTTTAAGAAGTATCCATTTATATCTCCACAAAGGCTCTAAAACCGTTCAAATTGTCAAAAGTGCCATCTTATAATTCATAAATCACTAAAAACATTAGCTGTAAATATCAAAAAACCAATGATTTAGAAAATACTTTGAAAAAAGAATTCAAAAGGACTTGCAAAACAAAAAAAACCCATTACTTTTGCACCCGCAATAAAGCAGACGTTCAAAAAAGGCGTTAAAAAAAAGAGTAAAAAAAGGTTGTATAGATTTCAAAGAAGTATTATCTTAGCCATCCGCAAAAAATCAGCTAACAGTTAATATTTATTTTAAAAATTAATTGTTTTTTACTTGCCAGAATAAAAAGAATAGTTACTTTTGCACCCGCTAACCGAGAGGCTGGCAAAAAGACAAAGAAGAAGAACACGTTCCTAGACAT
>Ga0316612_1000251_pt1 | contig 19308 bp, 12 predicted proteins | sample MIS2016226_MG_FD_207676 | JGI IMG/M metagenome (GOLD analysis project Ga0316612, IMG submission 207676) | Microbial mat bacterial communities from Middle Island sinkhole, Lake Huron, Michigan, United States - MIS.2016.226 | ecosystem: Environmental > Aquatic > Freshwater > Lake > Sediment... | reverse complement strand
CCGTGAGGGCTACGACAAAATTCGCTTTTTGCAGGATTCGGCCCGCATGAGCGATCTGTTCTGGATTCATTCGCAAAAGCCTTTCGTGCTGAGAATCTTACTGAAGAAGGAGGATTTCTGTAAATTGATGGTATTCCTGTAAGGGTAGTGGACTTTGGGGTCTTTTTGGTAAACGGAGTCCGATGGCTTTAGCCATTGGCCCCCAAAGGCTAAAGCCTTTGGACTCCTGGACACAATCTTCACTCCTGACTTTAGTACTACCAAATTGCTTAGTTTGCTTTTTGGCTAAAACGCTTTAAGGCTGCTTTTGTTGCATGATTTTTTCATTGAGAAGCTGGCGAGCGGCCAGAATCTGAGGGTCTGTAGCTTCGCTAAACCGCAGTCCATCAACATCCAGAAGCAAATCGGGTTGCACGCCGCGCCCTTCCAAATTTTCACCCTTTTTCAAACTAAAACCTTCTTGAGCCAGCCAAAGCCGCGTTCCCGTCGGCAAATCATAGGAATAGATTGTTTCGGTATTGCCCGCCGAAGGCGTACCAATCACTTTTGCACCCACTTCGGCCTGGAGAATCGCAGCGAACAATTCAGCATAAGAAGCAGTGGCTTGATCAATTAGGATGACAAGTGGCAGGTCTCGCAAGTCAGGGGCCTGGCTCTCTTTGATGAGCAAAGGTGTCGCGTGAGAACGATCAAAAAAAGTTCCTACTTCGCCTTGCACGAAATGACTTAACAAACCAATTAGCACTTCGCGCCAACCACCAGGGTTGCCGCGTAAATCAATAATCAGCCCGCGCAAAGGCTTCTCAACAACTAAATCCGTTAAGGCAGCGCTCACTTGATCCGCCAGATCATTCGCCCAAAAGGTCGTAATTCCCAAGTAGCCGATCTCGTTTTCAAAGCGGCGGATTGTAGGCTCAAGTCGCCCTTCCACCGCTTGCCGCAGCAGAACAACATCCGATTGCCCTTCGCCAGGGCGAAAAAGAGTCAGCCTGACATTGCTCCCTGCGGGCCCTTGCAAACGCATCCCTGGTGCATAAGGTTGGCCATCTATCGTCAGGACTCGATCTCGCGGTTTTAGCCCAACTTGGGCCGCAGGGCTATTGGGGAAAACTTGCTGAATCAGGAGGCCATCAGGCATAGCTCGCTCAATTACGCCGATTCCATAGTTTTGTTCATTGCTGCGAGGGGAATTCGTTTCGGTGATTATTTCAGGTGGAGTCAGAAAGCGCGAATGCTGGTCGCCTAATTGCTTGATAAGTTGTTTCAAGAGCGCATAAAATTCAGCATTATCCTTAGCAGCGGCAATTTTTGGCTCAAATTCGCTATGCAAAGCGGGCCAATTTTGCCCACGAAAATCGGGATAAAGATAATGCTCATTGACCAATTGCCAAACCGTTTCAAAGATTTGCTGGCGTTCAGAAAGCGGAATGGGAGGGGCAGAAAGAGGAGATTCGGGGTGGGGAAAGAGGGAGGGAATGATTACTCTGAAGATTGAAGGGCTACTTGGGGGCGGGGTGGGCGTGAGGGAATTTTCGACCACCACAGAGAGGGCCGGGGCGCAACCAAAAAGCCCTGTTAAAAGCCCTATTCCTAGCAGCGTAGCCCGAATTGTGCGCCGAAACCCTATCATCACCCGAATGACCTTCCCACCTGCACTAAGGATTTTCTGCTAATTCCCAACGCTCCTTCTGCGTGATGATCTTAATAATAGCACATTTCGCTGCTCAAAGGCTAAGGAAAACTTCGGCCAGCCGCGCAATTTGCTCCAAGTCTGTGATGGCAATCTGTTCATTGACCGAATGAATCTGGGTGTAGCCTAAAGCCAAATTGACGACCTGAAGCCCGCGTCGCCGAAAAACATTGACATCGCTGCCCCCACCACTCAGAAAGGTGTAGGGTTCAATGCCCAAAGCCCGAAAAGCCGCTTTCGCCTGCTGGACAACCGCCTCTTCTTCGCTCAACTGATAGCTTTCATAACTTGCAGTAAACTTAATGGTTGCCTTAGCGCCGTAAGCGGCGGCAGCTTGCTGAAGAGCTTTTTCCATTGCCGCAACCTGTTGGGCAAGTTTTTGTGGGTCGTGGCTGCGAGCTTCACCCCAAAGCTCGACGTGCGGCGGAACGATGTTTGTCGCTTCACCGCCGCGAATCAGACCGATGTTCGCAGTGGTTTCAAAATCCAGGCGACCAAGATCCATGGCATTGATGGCCGCCGCCGCGACTTGAATCGCACTAATGCCCTGTTCGGGAGCCACTCCCGCATGAGCCGCTTGCCCTTGAATCAGCGCGTGAAAGTTGGTTTGCGAAGGCGAACCTAAGCAAATCCCACCTAATTTGCCAGTTGAGTCAAAGGTAAAACCCTTTTTGGCCCTAAGTTTAGCATAATCAAAGGCGAAAGCCCCTTTAAGACCGATTTCCTCCTGGGTTGTGAACAAGATCTCAGCAGCCCGATGCGGTTTCTGCGCTTCTAAAACACTGCGTAAGGCTTCCAAAATGGCCGCTACCCCCGCCAGATCATCAGCCCCTAAAACCGTATCTCCGTTGCTGCGAATAATGCCTTCAGCCACAACAGGTCGCACATTGATACAAGGATTTACGCAGTCAGTATGAGCATTCAAGAGCAATGGTTCACCTTCGCCTGGCAAGCGAATCAAGAGATTAGATACTTTATCTTGCTCAACCGTAAGATTTAAGGCCGCAAGAGCTTTTCGTAAATAGGTGATTACAGGGGTTTCTTTGCCCGAAGGATTATCACATTGCACCAGGTCGAGGAATGTAGTCAAGAGACGCTCTGAATTCACGATTTTGCTCCTTACTTTTCGGTCTCAAAAGCTGCTTTTAAGACTTGCCCCGCCAGCGTTGCGCCTACACTACTGCCTTCGCCCCCACTCTCAAGCATCACCGCCACAGCATATTTTGGCTGATCTATGGGAGCCAGAGCCATAAACCAAGCATGAGGCGTAGACCCTGTACCATGTTCCGCCGTGCCCGATTTGCCGCCCACAGTCACACCAGGCACATAGTTGCTAACAATTTTCCCAAACCCATATTGGCCCACCGCCTTCATATTGGCCCGCATTTTGGTCGCAGTTTCTTTGCTCATTGTCAAGCGAAGGGCTTTAGGAAATTGGGTAAAAATCACACTGCTATCGGGCCGCGTGATGCTTTGCACCAAATAGGGTTGCATCAGCGTGCCCTCATTGCCAATCGCTGCCGCAACTAGAGCCATTTGCAATGGTGTAACCAAAAGTTGCCCTTGACCATAGCCCGTATCGGCCAGCGCCGAAGGTCGATCCAAAAAGTTTGCGTCAATCGCTAGACGGCTGGGCAAGGTAGGCAAATCAGTAAAGGCTTCATAGTTTTGAGGCACTTCGCCTGGCGCGAAAATGTCAAAAGCCGCAGCCTGCTTGCTCATTAAGTCTTTACCTAACCGCAAAGCATATTGCGCGAACGCAACATTACAGGAATAGGCATAGACTTTCTCAAGATTCGCAGGGTCGCCTGTGCGCGAAGCCAGAGAGGCCACAGCATTAACCACAGGCGGCGAACCTGCCTCGACTTGGAGCTTGTCAAGGCAACGAACGTTATCTGGATCTGCGACTTTAGGGTTTTCGAGAGCCGCTATCGCGGTCACGGTCTTGAAGACTGAGCCAGGTGGATATTGCCCTTGAGTTGCACGGTTGATCAAAGGTTGTCCCGCCGAATCGCTATTAAGCGAATCCCAATAGCGGCTAATGCGCGCATTTTCCGCCGCCCAATCCTCTAAGCCAAAGTTAAAGCTCAATTGGCGAGGGTCAAAGCCTGGATTGCTCACCAGGGCTAAGACTTCACCGCTTTGCGGGCGCAGAACAACCACCGAGCCAGAGCGTTCAGCAAGCAATTGGCCAATTTTGCCCTGGAGATCAGCATTGAGGGTAAGGTGGAGGTCGTTGCCTACTTCGGGTTGCCCCAAAAAATTGCTTTGAAGCTGGGTGATTGGGTTGCCCTTTTCGCCCGTCAAGTAATCGCTATAGGTTGCCTCCAAGCCGCTTTGCCCAAACCGTGTGCTAAAAAAGCCAACCACATTGCTGAAGGCGGTGGGCGGATATTTTTCAGCTATGGGATAGTTGCGATAGGCGAATCCGCCATTGACTTCGGTGCTTTGCACAAGCAATTGGTTACTTCGGTCAAACAACTTGCCCCGCAGCACCCGCTGCGAGGCTAAGACAGGCCGCACATTACTCGTAACTTGCCCACTTTGGGGGTCGATCTTGATTTTGTGGTAGATGGCCTTGGCATGAATAAACTGCTGCCGCAAAAGCTGAATACTCAGCAACCCAAAGCCTAGCGATATAACCAGCCCCAAGTTGGCGACACTCTGTGTCAGGCCACGGGGTAAAGGTGGCTGGCGCAGCCAGAAAGCCCATCCTAAGAACGGAGCCGCCGTCCATAAACAAAGCAGCCAGTTCCCATCCTGTTCAATGGATTGCGTCATGCCGTAGCCGATCAGGGCTATCGCGCTCAGGCCCAATACAATGCTCAATTTGGTTCGCATCTTGGTTTCCCTCGCCTAACCATAAACAAAAACCCTCTCTGGCCCTAGGGTTTATTATAACTGACTCACGGGGCAGCGCAAACCGCCGCCGCTGGCGCTTGCAGCAATAGCCAGTCCGTAGTAGAATAAAGCCAGCTTTCAAACCTTGCGCCCCTTTTCAAACTGAATTGTCCGCCAACCTCCATTTCGCTAATGGTTCACACTTAGGAAGGAATAAAGCGATGGACCTGACTATCACATCACGGAATCACAAACTCTCTGAGAAGCAACGGGACTACATTGAGGAGAAACTGGGCAAGCTCATGCGGTATGACGACCAGCTTGGGAGTGCCAAAGTTGAGATTTCAACGGAACAGCGGGCTAACCAAGGCGAAGTGCATCGCGTTCAAGTGACTTTGGTCGGCGAACACGGTGTAATCTTACGGGCCGAACAAGCGGCGGCTGATCTCCGCGAAGCTACTGACCGAGTCCAAGATGTGCTTCAGCGCCAGGTTACGCGGTACAAGGACAAGCGGGAGCGCAAACGCCGCAAGGCTGACCAGGTGGAGACTGCAGCTGCCCCCGTCGCGGTGGGAACCGCCGAAGAAGATGATGGGCAGATTGTACGGGTAAAGGAATTTGCCCTCAAGCCGATGTTTAGTGAAGAAGCCATTGAACAAATGGATTTGCTGGGGCACACGTTCTTTGTCTTTCGGGACGCACAAAATTCGCGGGTCAGCGTCGTCTATCGTCGCCGCGACGGCCAATATGGCATGATTGTCCCCGTCGAAGACTAATTCCGCAGCGGTTCACAGATGGTCGGCAGGAAGCCCAGGTGCTTCAGCCCTGGGAGGGAATGCCGACTTGCGCTATCTTTTCTGGTATGATACAATTCTTCCTATATCGGGCTACCTGTCAGATAGCCTATGGTGTCCAACCTTCGGGTTGAGATGCAAGCCCACGAGCTTTAGCAGTGGGTATCTGACCACAATCAATTTAGGCCTCGCAAACCCCAGCCCCTTGCAATCTTCAAGACTGCAAGGGGCTGGCATTTCTTATCCTTTAGGCTCAGAGAGACTTCAAAATTCAGCTGGGTAGTCCTGTAAGAGTAGTGGACTTTGGAGATCTTTAACGGAATCCAAAGGCTTTAGCCTTTGGGGGCCTGGACATAATCAGCACTACTGACTTTAGCACTACCAATATCGCTGCCCCCAACGCGATGACAGGCTTACATAATCATTTTTAATTCCTGCCTTGAGAGTTGTTTTGGTTTTCATACGAAATTTCACCTCCTTTCGTGTGTGGTTTAATCTGCTGCTAAACTGCAAAAAAACCTCCGCTATCGCTGCCCCAACCTACCTAACCCTGGGCCTCCAACTCCTCCAACCACTGCGCTAACTCCTGGCGCATCTCTGAGTCTTCAGTCAATTGCAAGGCCTGCTTAAAATCCGCGATAGCATTAGCTTTCTCGCCCTTCAGCCGATAGATTTGCCCCCGCCCATGGTAAGCCTTAGGCAACTGGGGGTCTAATTCCAGAGCCTTGTTAAATTCCTGAAGCGCTTTATCTAATTCACCTTGCTTAAAGATATATCGTTTGGATATTTCGTAGACTCCGTAGCCAATCGCCGCCGCCGCCGCAACAGGTGCAGCAGCAACGATGGCAGTCCCAGCAATTGCACCTCCCCCAACCACACCACCGATGCCTGCAAGGGTACTCATAATTGCCGCACCAGAAGCCCCGCCAGCTACGGTTGCTAAACCAGCACCAGCTATACCAGCAGCAGCCCCAATGTTTGTAGCTATTCTTGCCGCTGCACGAGCATCATTCTCTTCCTCAGACAAGTCAGGTTGGTCTTTGAACAAAGTTTCATTCATTATTTTTGTCCCAATGTAAGTTGGGCCTGCGGCTAAGACCGCAGGAGCAGCAGCCATCCCACCACCAACCACACCACCTGCCGCTGCTAAACCCGCAGCAATTCCTGCTCCTGAAGTTGCTGCAACAGTCAACCCTGTAGCAGCACTGGCAGCCGCACCTAGCGCAGCACCAGTTTCTGCAACTGCTTTGGCTGTATTTCCGGCTGTATTTCCACCCGTAGTTTTTTCTACAACAATCCTTGTACCCTGTTCAAGAGCTTTTTCAAAAGCTTGACGGGCGAGATCGAGATCCTTGAAATTCATATTTATAATTCCTAGTTTGATAGCGGTTTGCGAGGCCGCAAGGGTCGCGTACTGGCTTTGCCCAAGCTAAAAACTTCCAATTGTAGTGTTCCTAGCTAAGTTTGTCCAGCCATTATAGCACAGGAGGAATTCTGGGCCGCGCTTGGCCCGCCGCTTGACACACCTGAGACAAGCCGTTAGAATCGCGCAGGAAAGATACGGTGTTCCATATTGTAGTGAATAATATAGAGGTACAATGGATTTCTTGGCCGTCTTGCTCACGCTTCTCGGCTACGGGCTGGCGGGCTGGCTGTGGCGGGAAAAGCAGCTTCCGATCTTCGCCTTAGCCATGCTGTCGGGCCATCTTAGCGCCTTAGCTTCGCCCTTCTGGGCCCTCGCCTATGGTCTAATCTATCAGCCTGAACTAATCGTTTTGGGCACACTCCAGGGGCAGAAACTTCAATTGGCCATCGTGCTGGCTTCAGCCTGGTTCTATCCCCTCCCCGCTCTCCTCACCTTTTGGCTCTACCGCGAACGGTGGTGGAGCCCCAGCTACTTTTTAAGCCTTCTGACTTACAGCGGGTTTCTCTTTTTCTATCTTCTTCTTGAAAATTTTGGGCTTAAATTACAAATCTGGCACTATCGCATTCCCGCCCTTTTCGGCATTTCAAGCAGCTTTATCTCGGCAAGTATGGCGGCGCTGGTCGCGCTGGGGCTGCTTTATCTGCTCCTGCTAGTTTGGCGCAAAGGGTGGTGGCGCATGGGTCTCACCCTTTTGCCCGCCACCTTAGGCTTGAGCCTCTTAGTTCACGGTTTGCTGGGCGCACCTTTTTGGATTCCGCTTTTTGTTGGCGTGCAATCGTGGGCGGCGGGAGTCGGGGCCATCAGTGCCTTAGTCTTGCTGGCCTGGGCCGTTCATATCACGTTGTTGGGGCTTGCCCAACTCAACCAGCGCCAGATCGGGCTAATTACCCCAAAGCCAATCTACGGGTTTAAGACTGGGAAGCAGATTTAATAAGGTTTGACAAGGGGCCGCAGCAGTGGTATTGTTTCTCGCTGGAACAAAGGAAATGAGGAGAGAAGCGGACAGGCAGGATGTCTATCCTACACAGGAAAGAAGATGCTAGTTTTGGGGTAAGATTCGAGCGAGAAAATAAAGAAGTTGTGGCTAGGGTAGAATAACTCTTAGCTCTAACGCATCATAAATCTTACGGCAGGATACCCAGGAGCTTGAGCAAAGGGAGGAATGCCGCTCCTTTCTTTTAATCCAATGCAACTGAAGTAAGTATAATAGACCGATGCACTTAACCCTAAAACTCAAACTAAATCCAAGCCCCCCGCAACGAGCAATTCTGCGCCAGACTATCCAACGGGCCAATGAAGCCTGTAATGGAGTTAGTCAATTGGCTTGGGATAATCAAACCTTTAGGCAGTTTAATCTCCACAAACTAGCTTATACCTGGATGCGCCAAGAGTTCGACCTGGGCGCACAGATGGCTGTGCGGTGCATCGCTAAGGTAGCCAATAGCTATAAGCTAGACAAGAAAACTAAGCGCGATTTTCGCTTGTTAGGTGCAATTGCTTATGATGCTCGCATCCTAGCCTACCAGATGAATCAGCATACCGTATCTATCTGGACATTGAATGGACGGGAAAAGATTGCTTTTCAATGTGCACCAATCCACGAAGAGTTGCTAAAATTCCAAAAAGGGGAAAGTGATTTAGCCCTCATTAAAGGTGAGTTCTATTTGTTGGCTACGGTGGTAGTTCCTGATAAAGAACAAAAACTAACCACTGATTGTTTAGGTGTTGATTTAGGGATTGTGAATCTAGCAACAGATAGTGACGGGAACGTTTATAGTGGGCAGCAAGTTGAGCCTAAACGCCAGTGGTATCTAAAGAGAAGGACTGCCCTTCAAAAGGTGGGGACCAGATCAGCTAAACGCCACTTAAAACGGCTAGCTGGTCGCCAACATCGCTTCCAAACTGATACAAATCACGTAATTTCGCGCAGGTTAGTTACTCAGGCTGAACGCACGCATCGAGCAATTGCCCTAGAAGACTTAAAAGGCATTCGTTCGAGGACTAGGGTTTTGAGAGCCGAGCAACGCCACCGGCACTCCAACTGGAGCTTCTCCCAATTGCGCCAGTTCGTTACCTATAAGACTCTTTTGCTTGGCATTCCATTGGTCTTAATCGATCCACGTTACACCAGTCAAAAATGCAGCCAATGTGGGCAGACCGAACGCGCAAATCGAGTTTCGCAAGCCAGTTTTAAGTGCAAGAAATGTGGTTATACCTGCAATGCGGATATGAATGCCGCAACTAATATTAAGTGGGCTGCCACCAATCAGCCTCTGGTGTCCAACCTTAGGGTTGAGATGCAAGCCCAGGCGCTTTAGTCCTGGGTAATTGGCTTTAATAGCGAAATCAAATCCCAGCAAAAATGTAACCTCTGAAGCAATGAAGCTCCAGAGGCTTTTTTGACCTAGAAGCCAGAATCTTCCAAAGCGAGTTTTATTTTAATCTAAATCATTGGCAAGCTCTTCCAAAATTACCTGAAACAAGCTCAAGATCAGCATTATTCACTTGGCCATCGCCATTGAGATCGGTACAAGGAAAGCTTCCAATTGATTTGGCTGCCATTTGGCGCTTGAGCAGCACGATGTCCCGAATATCAATAACGGTATCCGCATTGACATCTCCCGCCAAAAGCGTAAGATTCTGTTGCGAAGGCGCTGAAAGATAGGGTTTAACGCATTTAGCATGGCAAAGCCCCAGGGTTGTGAGGGTATAACTATCCCCGCTCGGCACGGTAAAGCTAAAATTAAGTTGCGGTTTTGTCGTTTCCGTCGCTGTGCCAAAGACCGCATAGCTTCCCCGCAACAGGCTGGCGCTAACCCAGCGGCCTGGCGCAGGTTTTTGCAACGTAACTAGCCCACTAATCCGTTGGCCAGGGTTGGTCGTGAGGCTAAAACTAGCGGGCAAAGTCGGCTGAATCGGGGTCGCATCGCTTTGCATCAAGGTAAAAGGCAAGACATTACTGATTTGAAGGCTTGTAGTCGCGGGCGCATCAAGCTTAATCGCTTCAAAAGTCAAATGTAAAAGATGGCCAGGAGTAGCTACTTGGGCTGCACCGCGAAGACTCGCCGCAAACCCAATTGTCCCAGGCCACGAAAACTGATAAAGATCGGTATTTTCTGCGGGCCAAGCACTCCCTACTTCAATATTGCGGACTAATAACTTGCTGGCATCATAGCTTATACTCATTTGAAGGGCGGCCAGACTGGGCGTACTGTCAATCTCAACAAAAACCTCAAAGATTTCGCCCCCCTCAACCACCTCTTTGCTGGCCGAAAAACTTATCCCGCCTGCTGCTTGCGTGGTTGGTGACCCCAAACTCAGCCCCAAGCCAATGCTGAAAACGAGGATTAGCACTCGGCAAATCCTGCGGCCAAATTTGACTCTCGTTTTTGCATTATATGACCTATTTTTTTGCATCGGATTATCCTCCTGGCAACATTAAATTTTGCTGCATTATTTTAGCGATTATAACACAGTTAGCCAAGCCGCCCTAAGTTCTAAAGCCCTTTAGCCTCCCGCGAAGACTTGGCGCAACTTCTGGCCAAAAGCTGAGATTTTGATGCTATAATTGAGTTTAGCCTTTGCCTTTCCAAACCTAAGCTAGTCAAACCAAAGGAGCCTTTTTTATGACCGTTGCCCCAACTGCCCTTGCATCCCTCATTAGCCAGGTGGACGTTACCAAACCCTACGAACCCAGCCAAGTCGAGCAGGCGCTTTACGCTTGGTGGGAAACGAGTGGGTTTTTTGCCCCGTCGCCTGCTGCACCCCAACCGCCCTTCACAATTAGCATTCCGCCGCCCAATGTCACGGGGGAACTTCATTTGGGCCACGCGATTGGGACGACTTTAGAAGATGTTATGATTCGCTGGCGCAGAATGCAAGGCTACAAAACACTTTGGGTTCCTGGCACAGACCACGCCGGAATTGCTACGCAATCCCAAGTTGAAAAGCTCTTAATCAGTGAGGGAACGAGTCGCCAAGCTGTCGGGCGCGAGGAATTTCTGCGGCGTACTTGGGCGTGGAAAGCCAAATATGGCGGTGAAATCACGAATCAACTGCGGCGGTTGGGCGCAAGTTGCGATTGGCAACGCGAGCGCTTTACGCTGGATGAGGGTTTGACGCATGCGGTGCAAACGGCTTTCAAACGCTTATTTGACGATGGTCTCATCTATCGAGGGACTTATCTCGTCAATTGGTCGCCCAAATTAGGTACGGCGGTAAGCGATCTGGAAGTAGAATATGAAACACGCCAAGGTTCGCTCTGGTATGTCCGTTATCCAATTTTAGCTCCCGAAGAAGTCAAGCAAAACAGTGATGATCGAACAGCAAAATGGCAAAGTGGTCAATGGGCTGAAGGCTTTTCGACGTTTATTACTGTAGCTACCACGCGCCCCGAAACGATTTTGGGTGATACGGCGGTGGCTGTCAATCCAAACGATGAGCGTTATTCGCATTTAATTGGTCAATTTGTGCTTTTGCCTGCAATTGGGCGCAAGATTCCAATTATTGCCGATGAATATGTCGACAAAGAATTTGGCACCGGAGCGGTAAAAATCACGCCCGCGCACGACCCCAATGACTATCAGGTCGGCAAATGCCACAATTTGCCCATGATTTCGATCATGAATCCCGATGCAACGCTCAACGCGCAAGCTGGGCCTTACGCGGGGCTGGAGCGGTTTGAAGCGCGCCAAGCGTTGGTTAAGGATTTGGAAAAAGAAGGCTTGCTGGTCAAAATAGAGCCGCACACTTCAAACATCGGGATTAGCCAGCGCAGTCGGGAAGTGATTGAGCCGCTTTTGAGCGAACAATGGTTCGTGCGCGTGAAGCCGTTGGCGGCGTTGGCTTTAGCCGCTGTGAAGGAAGGCCGCACGCGCATTGTGCCCGCCCATTTTGAGAAAGTCTACACGCATTGGCTCGAAAATATTGAGGATTGGTGCATTAGTCGGCAACTTTGGTGGGGGCATCGCATTCCCGTCTGGTATCTGCCTGACGGTACGATGATTGTGCCTAACCCTGGTGAAGCGCCACCCGCCGATGCTGTGCAAGACCCTGATGTACTAGATACCTGGTTTAGTAGCGGTTTGTGGCCCTTCAGCACGCTTGGCTGGCCCAATGATACGGCTGATCTTCAAACCTTCTACCCGACCAGCGTGATGGAAACGGGCTACGATATTTTGTTCTTTTGGGTCGCCCGCATGATGATGATGGGCTGCTATTTGACGGGTAAAGAGCCTTTTCAGACCATCTATCTCCACGGCCTTGTCCGCGACCAACATGGTCGCAAAATGAGCAAAAGCTACGGGAATGTAGTCAATCCGCTCCAGGTCATGGAAGAATATGGCACAGATGCACTGCGCTTTACGCTGGCGACGAGCGGTACGCCCGGCCAGGACATCAACCTTAACCCGCAGCGGATTGAGGCGGGCCGCAATTTTGCCAATAAAATTTGGAACCTCATTCGTTTCATTGTTGGAGCTTCTAAGCGAATCTCGCCCCAAACCGATTCTTTGCCTTTCCCCGCCCATACTTTAGCAGACCGTTGGATTCTTTCCCGCTATACGCGCCTGGTAGCCGAGGTTGAACGTCTGTTAGAAGGTTACAACTTCGGTGAAGCTGGCCGCCAGATGCAAGATTTTCTCTGGAATGAATTTGCCGATTGGTATGTTGAAGTAGCCAAAGAGCAGCTTGAAGGTGAACCTTTGCGGCAGCTTTTGACCTGCGATGTGCTTTCAAAGGTAGCCGAAGGGAGTTTGCGGCTGTTACATCCCTTCATGCCCTTCGTTACCGAAACGGCTTGGCAAGTTCTCAAAGCTCAGGCCAAAGGTGAGCAAAAGCAACCTTGGCCTTCCATTATGGTGGCGGAATATCCTCGCGCAGCTGAAAAGCTCTTAGATGCTCAGGCCGAAACGGATTTTGGACTCCTTCAAGCGTTGGTCACGGGGATTCGCAACATCCGCAATGAATACAAGGTCGTGCCTGGGCGCTGGATTGCGGCGACCATCGTCGCGGGAACGCAGACGCAGCTTCTGGCGCAGCAAACACGGTTGCTTTGTCGGCTGGCCCGGCTGGAAGCGGCCAATTTGACCCTTGCAGAGACGGTGGCCGAAAAGCCCCTTCAGGTCGCAACGTTGGTGGTCGGGACGGTAGAAGTTTTCTTACCGTTGGCTGACCTGGTAGATTTGGCTGCGGAGCAAGTACGGTTGCAACAAGAATTGGCTGCCGCGCAGGCCGATGTTGCTCGCCGCGAAGCTCGGCTTTCCAATGCCGAATTTATCACGAAAGCCCCAGGAGCGGTGGTGCAGAAGGAACGCGCCCAGCTTGCGAATGCTCAGGCGACGCTGGCGCGGCTTCAGGAACGGTTGACCAGTTTGTAAAGTTTGTGGAGCGGTAGAGTAAGGTGGCCTAAGATTAAAGCAGCCAAGAATGGCTCTTTTAGAGCCATCCGAGGAAATGAAACCCTCGCGGAGTCCACGGCTTTAGCCGTGGCCCCAACAGCTATGCTTCAGCAAGTTCAGCAACCGCTGTGGTCTCCGAGGGAAAAGAGCTTGAGTTTCATCCTAGCTTCAAAATCAGGTGAGGGATAATGGTGGCGTTAGATATGAATCTGTTGGGGCAAACGGTAGGCCATTTTGAGATTCTGGCTGAGTTGGGCCGGGGCGGGATGGCCATCGTCTATAAAGCTCGCCAGACCAATTTGGATCGGATTGTGGCCCTCAAGGTTTTGCGGCCTGAGTTAGCCCGCGATACCCTTTACGTCGCCCGGTTTCGCCTTGAAGCTCGCAGTGTAGCCCGGCTGGAGCATCCCCACATTGTCCCAATTTATGAGGTCGGGGAGAAGGACGACCTTCATTTCATTGCGATGCAATATATTCCAGGGCGCACGCTTAGGGATTTGATGCAAGAGCAACCAGCGTTGAGTATTGAACGGGTGCTGGGCTTACTGACCCAAATGAGTGCGGCCCTCGATTATGCCCATCGGTGTGGGATTATCCACCGCGACATAAAACCTTCCAATGTGATGCTGACCGAGACGAACTGGGTCTACCTGACGGATTTCGGGCTGGCGCGGGCGATAACGGCGGAAAAGGGCCTGACCGCAGCGGGGATGGTGATTGGCACACCGGAGTATATGTCCCCCGAACAGGCGCAAGGTCTGCCAAACATCGGCCCCTCGACGGATACTTATGCGCTGGGCGTTATCCTTTATGAGCTACTGACGGGGGAATTGCCCTTTGAAGGGGAAACGGCAGTCGCAACCTTAGCGGCCAGAATAATGTATGACCCTAAGCCCCCAAGCCATTTTCGGGCTGACTTAGCGCGGCCCGTCGAGGCGGTGATGTTGCGGGCCTTGGCGCGGGAGCCGACCCAACGGTTTCAGAGCGCTACGCAATTAGTTACGGCCCTTCAGAATGCGACTCGCTCAACCTTAAAGCCCTTTCGCCCAACTCCCCCAAACTTTAATTTTACTCCCCCTCCCCGTCAAACCTCTAAGCGGGACCCGGTGATCTTCTACTTGGGCCTGGCGATTCTTATGTTGCTGTTGATAGTTACGGTTATTGGGGTCCAACTCTATGCTGCAAAAGGGACGGTTTCTTGGCCCCTTCCGCATCCTTCTGCTACATTAGCCTCCCTCCCTACTTCTCCACCGCTTAATCCTTCCCCGCTTCCCCTTCAAGCACCGGATTTGAGTAAGTTAGGGTGGGAAGCGCTGACCGCGAAGAAGTATGTTGAAGCTGAACAATTTTTTCAGCAAGCCCTTCTCCTGAATCCGCGGATGGAACTTGCGCTAACGGGTTTGGGAATGCTTCGCCAGGAAGAAGACCTTTGCTCAGAAGCAGAAGACTTCTTTAAGCAAGCGCTCAAAATCAATGAAGCTCAAAGTAAGGCCCATAATGGTCTAGCGTGGTGTCTCTTTAAGCGGGGGAAAGAGAAAGACTCAAAGGAGGAGCGGGAGATAATCCTTTGGCAAGCGGAAGAGCATTTTAAGCGGGCCATTAAGTTGGATGCAAAGGATGCTGCTATGGCTTACTACGGTCTGGGTTGGTCACAGGAAGTACGGGGAAGGTTGGCGGAAGCCAAGCAAAATTATGAACTAGCTTTTGACCTAGCTCCCAATGATTCTGAGATAAAGCAAGCCCTTTTGCGGGCCAAGTTGTGGTAAGATAGGTCTGAAGTAAGCAAAGATAAACCTTCTATGCACATTGCCATTAACGCTCACTTACTTTCCCATACGCAGAGTTTTCGGCGGGCGGGAGTTTCGCATTATATTGAGCAACTTCTTCAGCATTTAGCCCAAATTGATCAGAAAAATCGCTATCAAATTTATACTACGCGGGGCCTTACGCAAGCAGCTTTGAACCTTCCACCTAACTTCACTGTCGCAGCGAGCTTCTGGCCCACGATCAACCCGCGAGTAAGGATTCCTTGGGAACAACTTTTAGCTCCCTTGCTCCTCCGTAAGATCAAAGCTGACCTCTTCCACGGAACGCTAAATGTTGTCCCACTCGCTTCTCCCATCCCTACCGTCGTAACCATTCACGATCTGGCCTTTATTCAATTCCCGCAGACCTTTCGCCCTTACAACCGGATCTACTTGGATTTTGCAACGCGCATGAGTGTGAAAAGAGCTTCCCGGATCCTGGCGGTTTCTGAGCATACCAAGCGGGAAGTTGTTGGGATTTTGGGAATTCCTGCGGAAAGAATTGTCGTGACGTATGACGCGGTCAGGCAACATTTTGTACCTCCTGCGCCCACAACTTTAGAGGCCTTTCGAGCCAAGTATGAACTTCCAGCGCAATTTATTCTCTACGTCGGGACGCTGGAGCCGCGCAAAAATCTGCTCACGCTCTTGGAAGCGTACCATAAGGTTGCTCAGGTGAGTAATGTACCCTTGCTGGTAGGAGGGGGAAAGGGTTGGATGAATGGGCCGCTTTTCAAACGGTTAGAAGAACTGGGGCTGCGGGAGAAGGTTAAGTTTGTGGGCTACTTAGCCGAAGAAGAATTACCCCTTTGGTATGCCGCAGCGACGATCTTTGTCTTTCCCTCGATCTATGAAGGGTTTGGAATGCCTCCCCTGGAAGCAATGGCTTGTGGCACACCCGTGATTACTTCCAATAGCTCCAGTTTGCCCGAAGTAGTGGGGCCAGCGGGGATAACGGTTGCACCAATGGATGTGGAAGGTTGGGCCAAAGCAATCCTTGACCTGCTCAAAGATAAGGCTTTACGGGCCGAGCTACGGGAGCGGGGGTTCAGGCAAGCCCAAGCCTTTTCTTGGCGCACAACGGCTGAAAAAACCCTCAAAGTCTACGAAGAAGTATTGGGGCAAAGCTAAAGTATGCGGTTGGGATTAAGCGGTCCTTGGCAGGAACTTCTAGGAAAGGTTGCGCTTCTTGCTCAAGCGCAAGGTGCTAACCTTTGGCTGGTAGGCGGGGTGGTCCGTGATCTGCTGCTGGGCATAACCCTTGGCCGCGATCTTGACCTGGCGGTGGAGGGGGATCCAAGCTCTTTAGCAGAGAAGCTGGCGACTACTTTGGGGGGAAAGGTGGTGGCCAAGCATGAAACTTTTGGAACCGCGACGGTGTTGCTACCTTTTACTTCTCAAACCTCTCTCAACCTCGACCTCGCCCGCACTCGTACCGAAACCTATCCTTCTCCTGGAGCCTTGCCAATCGTGCAACCTGCTCAAATTACGGCGGATTTAGCGCGACGTGATTTTAGCCTCAATGCGCTGGCCATTCCTATTTTGCGGACTGAGGGAAAGCTTTACTTGGGCGACCTTCTCGACCCCTTTAAGGGAAAAGAGGATTTAGCGCGAAAGCAACTGCGCGTCTTACATCCCCAAAGCTTTATTGATGATCCTACGCGAATCTTGCGGGGCCTACGGTTGTTAGCACGGTTAGGGCTGGAAATGGAAACTCAAACGCAGGAGTTTCTTGCCCTTGCCTTGACCCAAAGGTGCTTTGAAACCGTTACTTCAGAGCGTATTCAGACCGAGTTGTGCCTGACCTTAGAGGAGCCTGAGCCAGCAAAGGTTCTCTACTTTGCCGATAAGTTTGGAATTACAGCACATATCTTTGCCCCTTTGCACTGGAGTGAGCAGTTAGACGTTAGGATGAAGCACAGAATGATTGATCATCCTCAAAAAACCCTTCTGACTGCGGGGCTTCTTACTTATGATCTTCAGGTTGTTGAGATTGAAGCTTTGATAGACCGTTACCGCTTGCCAGGTGAAGTAGCCCGCCTTTTGCGTGAGGTCAATAAGCTTAAAGCCCTTAACCCACGTCTAGCCGCCCCAAAGGTCTTGCGAAATAGCGACCTTGATCATCTTTTGCGAACCTTTAGTAAGGTGGCGTTAGAAGTAATAAGCAGCGCAGAAAATTCTTCGCTGGCGGGAGAGCGAATTAGGTATTACTTAACGCAGCTTAGAGAAATTAAACCAACGTTGGATGGGCGCGACCTTCAAGCTCTAGGCATAAAGCCTGGCCCAAAGCTTGGTCAAATCCTTGCAGAGCTTAGGGCTGCACGGTTAGACGGTCTGGTAGAAACAGAGGCCGAAGAGCGAATGTGGGTGGCTCAGAAGGTGTAACTTGGGGGGCTTCGCCAAGCTAGAATGACTGATCTACGCTTCCTCCGCCAGCACCCGCATCAACCGCCCCGTCTCCGCCAGCGCTGCGATGATCTGGGTATAAGTTTTAATCTCGTCGTAGCTTAAAGTTCGCCCCTTCCGATCTTCAAGCCATTTGCGGGCCGGTTGATAGCCGCCAATCCGTATCTCCCAAGCTTCCCCCTCCACCTTCTCAAAGTATTGAGTCGAGTTGAGAAGAACCCGCTGCTGCGTTGCATCATAAGAGACTTTTCCTACTTTATTGCTGCCAGCCACGGGATAAGTAACCCTTGTGGTACTTAGAGCTTTAGCCTGGGGCCGTAGCAGGTGAAGGTCTACTAATTGCTCGCCAATCTTGCACAAAGTAGAGAACCGTGCGCTATTAAGGGGAAGCGGGATGCGAGGGAAATCCATCTTCAGAAATTCAGCGTAGCGAGCGCGATAAGTAGGATGGTGAAGTACTGCGTAGATATAATGGAAAACATCCTCTGGCCCAAAGGTCGTACCTTGCTTACCTTTCATGAAGGGTAGCTCCAGCGCTTGCTCCAGCGCTTTGATAAAGGCAGGGGAAAGGTTAGGTCGACGACCATCGTCAAACAGATCGACAGGGTTTGCAGTGAGATAAAGGGGGAAAAAGTAATTGATGTCAAGCGAAGTAATTGCGGTTGCGCCAGCGATCATCGTTTCAGCAACAAAAGCAGAGCGCCAAGCACTCGAATCCCTTGAACGACGAATCGTTATTAAGCCAAGGTTAGGCTGCGTTAGCATATTTCGCATTACTTTGCGACGGGGGCGACAGATAAAACCACAATCCTGCCCCGTATAGTAGGTTGTTCGCAGATCAAAGGGGCGATAGAGAAGAGGGGCAAGGTACTTCTCATCTATGCCATGGCTTCGCAAATCTTCCTGCGCCAACGCAACCTTCCAATCCCGCACATCTTCGCCTAGCTTATACTTCGCTCGCGCTTCCTCAACTGGAAGGGCTGCAAAATCCTTCACAACCCGCAGCAGCTCCTCTTTATTCCATTGAATGGTTAGACGGTCACGGGCAGTCACGATCCCCACCGAGTTGAGAGGGAAAATATCAGTTACTTTCCACCCTTGCTCATACTCCGCTCGCAGTGTTTGATCTTGTGGCACGAAGAGATACCAAGGAGAGGTTGGTTTCAATCTTTCCCACGCTGTACTGTTCACGGTCTGAGTTTGCAAAAAAACATACTTTCCATCCCGCTTTCCCCAAAGGTCAGCATAGTGAACGGTAGCTTCACGACTTCCCTCATTACTTTGCTGCCGTACAAAAAGCCCAATGGTCACACCTTGCTGAATGTCAAAGACGTTTTCGTCAGGGCCGCCATTAGGGTCTCGTTCCTTCTTCTTAGCACTCCCGTGAAGGTTGAGAAGGTAGATCGTGTCAAACGTCTGCATAAGGCTTTGCCGCATCCCGCGAAAGGTCGGGTTATCTAAGTAACCGTTGTTGGTGATAAAAGCAACGATTCCGCAACTCGTCTCAGTAATGCGCCATTGAGCAAAGCGAATAAATTTCACGTAATCATCTTGCAACCATTTGGAATTGCGCTCGCCAAGCGGTAGACCGTCGACCTTCTTGTAATCATCAATCAGTCTGGTAATCCATTCGCTGACATTCAAGGATTGTCCCGAATAAGGGGGATTGCCGATGATGACCATTACGTCGAAACTAGGAACTTCAGGGAGAAGGGAAGCTTCTGCCAACGCATTGGTAAGGTAGATCCCTAGTCGCTGATTACGCTGCAAAGGTGCTGAAAGGTCACGCAGGAGGAGAAAGAGGTTCAGATGGGCAATGATGTAAGGGGCCATCAAAAGCTCAAAGCCATAGATGCGGGAAAGTAACTTATCCTTCACATAGCTATGCCACGTGCCCGCTATGGTCTGCGTAAGGGAAGTATGGATTTCACGTACCACCATATTGAGA
>Ga0316612_1000250_pt1 | contig 19406 bp, 17 predicted proteins | sample MIS2016226_MG_FD_207676 | JGI IMG/M metagenome (GOLD analysis project Ga0316612, IMG submission 207676) | Microbial mat bacterial communities from Middle Island sinkhole, Lake Huron, Michigan, United States - MIS.2016.226 | ecosystem: Environmental > Aquatic > Freshwater > Lake > Sediment... | reverse complement strand
TCCGAAAACAGATTTAGTCGAAAAATACTTATTTTTGCCCATCGTTATTTGAATTTTGCAACTCGAAATTACGATTTTTTTAAGAAGCCATTAATTTGGCTTCTTTTTTATCGGACAACAATGAATTTCAAATATAATAATTTATTTTAATTGGTGGCAAATACGCCATTAATATTTGTTTAAACATTGACAACTTTTGCCAATGTGAAAAAGAGCATAAATAAAGAGTTTATTATTCAATTTGGAGTAAACTTACGAAAAATAAGGGAATCCAAAAATATTAGTATGCATACTCTTGCTTATACTACAAATATTGAATATTCACAAATAAGCCGTATCGAAAGAGGTATTATCAATACATCAATAGGGGTTGCATACGAAATTGCCCAAGCTTTGGAAATTGACATAAAAGAACTTTTTGATTTTGAGAATTAATTTTAAATCTATATTTTTTATTATCTTCTTAATTTTCTTCTATAGGATTCCAAATGCTCGAAGGATTGCAAACTGGACAAAACCTGACTTGGCGACTGCTAATACAAAAAAAATTGACTAACTTTCTAGACATCAACCTGAATTATCAAGGTCGAAAAAGCGAAACCAGCCAAGCCATTCACACAGGAAGTGTTCAATTGAGGGCTTATTTTTAAAGGTTATTTAAGTATTTAATTTTTCGGTTTAAGCAAACTACTCGCTATTTTTTGTGAATTGTAACATTGCCCACGATATAAACTGTGGGTTATGTGGAAAAATATTATTTTAAATATTATTTTGTTATTTGGAATAAAGTAGTATTTTTGCCAACTAATCTATTAAACCGATAGGGTAATAGTTTTAAATAAAAATTTAATCCGCTTTTCTCCCTCTGTTATTGCGAGGAACGAAGCAACCAGAGAGGGTTGGGGTGAGGAAAAAGAACAATAAAATGAGTTTAACAACAGTAAATACTTTATTAGAAAAAACCAAAGGATTTTCTCTTGAGGAAACCTTATCTTTTTTGGCCAATGAATATCAAGGAAAAGTCGTTTTTTCGACATCTTTCGGACAGGAAGACCAAGTGATTACGGCTTTAATCGCTAAAAACGATTTGCCAATTACCATTTTTACTTTGGACACAGGCAGATTGTTTCAAGAAACCTACGATGTTTTTCACAAGACATTGAAAAAATACAAGAAAGAAATCAAAGTCTATTTTCCAGAAGCTTCAATGGTAGAGAAATTATTAGAAACCAAAGGACCAAACAGTTTTTATGATTCAGTCGAAAACAGAAAAGAATGTTGTTTTATTCGAAAAGTTGCGCCATTGACCAAAGCCTTGAAAGGGAATGCTATATGGATTACTGGTTTAAGAGCCGAACAATCCGAGAATAGAAATAATTTAGACTTGTTTGAATACGATGCTCATTTTGATATTATCAAATTCAATCCATTATTAAAGTGGACTTTGAAAGAAGTTGAAGAATATTTAGAAAAAAACAATGTACCACAAAATGCACTTCACAAACAAGGTTTTGTAAGCATAGGTTGTGCTCCTTGTACCAGAGCTATTGCCGAAGGTGAAGATATTAGAGCCGGAAGATGGTGGTGGGAATCAAGTCATAAAGAATGTGGGTTGCACCAAAAGTAAGATAGCAGATTTCAGTTAGCAGATTTCAGAAAAATAGGATAGAATAAATAAAATAGTTTATGAGATTTTAGCTGAGGTTGAACAACCTTAAACTTTAAACTCTTAAACCTTTAAACAAATAAAAATGAGTTCCATATTAAAAACAAACGCTCTCGAAAGCGAAGCGATTTACATATTTAGAGAAGTAATTTCTCAATTTGAAAAACCAGTATTGCTTTTTTCTGGCGGAAAAGATTCGATAACATTGGTGCGTTTGGCACAAAAAGCATTTTTTCCGGCAAAGATTCCCTTTCCATTATTGCACGTTGATACGGGTCATAATTTTCCAGAAACGATTGAATTTAGAGATAGATTAGTGGCCGAATTGGGTTTGGAATTAATTGTTCGCAATGTTCAAGACTCCATCAACGAAGGAAAAGTGATTGAAGAAACGGGTCGTTATTCTAGTAGAAATATGTTGCAAACGACTACACTTTTAGATGCCATCGAAGAATTCAAATTTGATGCTTGTATAGGTGGAGCTCGTCGTGACGAGGAAAAAGCTAGAGCCAAAGAACGTATTTTCTCGGTTCGGGATGATTTTGGTCAGTGGGACGAAAAAAACCAACGTCCTGAATTATTCGATTTATTGAACGGTAAAATCGAAATCGGTCAAAACGTTCGTGTTTTCCCAATTTCAAACTGGACAGAATTAGACGTTTGGAGATATATCGAACAGGAAAAAATTGAAATTCCATCGATTTATTTTTCGCATAAAAGAAAAGTTTTTATAAGAGACGGAATGATTTGGTCGCACTCGCCATTCGTTTATCAAGAAGAAAACGAACCTACCGAAGAAAGAGTAGTACGTTTTAGAACCGTGGGTGATATGAGTTGCACCGCTGCAGTCGATTCTTATGCGGGAACAATTGCCGAAGTGGTTGGCGAAATTAGAACCTCAACAATCTCCGAAAGAGGTGCCAGAATTGACGACAAACGTTCCGAAGCCGCAATGGAAAAAAGAAAACAACAGGGGTATTTTTAGAGAATTGTATATTGTAAAAATTGTATATTGTATAATGAGAAAAATGTAAAAACTGGATTATGTGATTTACAATTCAACATTCATAGCATACAAATTTATATTGGTACAATATACATTTTACAACAATACAATATACAATTTTACAACAATACATTATACATTCTACAAAAATACAATATACATTTTCACAACAATACTATATACATTTTCACAACAATACAATATACAATTTTACAACAATACAATATACAATTTCAAAAGAATGGAAGTTTTAAAAATAGCAACAGCAGGAAGTGTAGATGACGGAAAGAGTACCTTAATCGGAAGATTATTGTACGATACAAAATCGTTGACAACCGATAAAATTGAAGCAATAGAAAGAAGCAGCAAGCAAAAAGGATATGATTATCTCGATTTTTCTTTGGCTACCGATGGTTTGGTTGCCGAGCGTGAACAAGGAATTACGATTGACGTAGCGCACATTTATTTCTCGACAGCCAAGAAAAGTTACATCATTGCCGATACGCCAGGTCACGTTGAATATACCCGAAATATGGTTACTGGGGCTTCGACTTCGCAAGTTTCTATTATTTTGATTGATGCTCGAAAAGGAGTTATTGAGCAAACTTATAGACACTTTTTTATCAATAATTTATTGAGAGTGAAAGAAGTAATTGTTGCGGTAAACAAAATGGATTTGGTTGACTATTCCGAGGAAGTTTATAACAAAATCAAAGCCGATTTTCAAGCATTAAACGCCAAAAGTACCTTCAAAGAGCAAGTGGTAAGTTACATTCCGTTAAGTGCTATCAATGGCGGAAATGTGGTGGACAAATCGGAAAATATGCCTTGGTACAAAGGACAAACTATTTTGGAACATTTAGAAAGTTTGGAACCCAAAGATGTGTTCGAAAAAGGGAAAGTTCGTTTCCCAGTGCAAACGGTGATTCGTCCAAAAACCGAAGAATACCACGATTTTAGAGGATATGCTGGAAAATTATACGGAAACAATATCAAAGTGGGCGATGCCGTAACGGTGCTTCCTTCTTTGACAGAATCGAAAGTTACTAAAATTCACTTTTTCGAACAACAATTTGACGAAGCCATAGCTGGTTCTTCGATAGTTTTGGAATTAGAAAACGACATCAACGTCACTCGAGGTGATATGATTGTAAAATCGGGTGAATTACCAAGAGTTGAAAAAGATATTGAAACAACAATTTGCTGGATGGACAGCAAAAAATTGGTTGCAGGCACAAAATACATTGTTCAACATAATACGAATAGAGTTTTGGCAAAAATTGATGCTGTAAAAAACACGATTTCTACTGACTATTCAGGAACAAAAGAAGCCTCACAACTGGCAATAAATGAAATTGGCGAAGTTCAAATAAAATTAAGCAAGCCATTATATTTCGATGCTTATAGCGAAAACAAATCAAATGGAGCATTCATATTAATTGATACTGCGACCAATACAACCGCAGGAGTTGGATTTATAAAATAATCCTCACCCCAGCCCTCTCCAAAGGAGAGGGAGTCAAAACTGGATAAATATTGGTAGTAAGTTTTGAAAAGAGTAATGATAAACAAGCTAAAAATAATTAATAACATATAAAATACCAGACTAGACACCCCCTCCTTTGGAGGGGGCTGGGGGGAGGAAAATTATGCAAAGTTTTAGAACAGAAATAGAAGATCCAATTGTCCAAAAAGACATCATCGATTTAGAGAGAAAAATCGCTTTATTCCGTGATGGAAAAATTGATGATGAACGTTTTCGTAGCCTTCGATTGGCTCGTGGCGTTTATGGTCAGCGTCAGGAAGGGGTGCAAATGATTCGTATCAAATTGCCTTTTGGTAAAGTGACGAGCGAACAATTGGTTCGAATTTCAAAAGTTTCCGACGAATATTCAAGAGGACGTTTGCACATTACAACGCGTCAAGACATTCAAATTCACTATGTGAGTTTAGACAGAACTCCCGAACTTTGGGCCGAATTAGAGAAAGACGATGTAACCCTTCGTGAAGCTTGCGGCAATACCGTTCGAAACATAACTGCCAGCGAAAATGCAGGAATCGACCCTGAAGAACCTTTCGATGTGTCGCCTTATGCTTATGCTTTGTTCCAATATCTATTAAGAAATCCAGTTTGTCAGGAAATGGGACGAAAATTTAAAATTTCATTTTCGTCTTCGGACAAAGATACCGCTTTGAGTTATTTGCACGATTTAGGATTTATTCCAAAAATTGTCAATGGCGAAAGAGGATTCAAAGTATTGTTGGGTGGCGGATTGGGTTCACAACCACACCACGCCGAATTGTTATCGGAATTTGTTCCAGCAAACCAAATTATTCCAACCACCGAAGGAATTTTGAGAATATTTGACCGTTTTGGCGAAAGATCCAAAAGGTTGAAAGCGCGTATGAAATTCTTAATCAAAGATTTGGGTGCAGAAGCGTTTTTAAAATTGGTCGATGAAGAGAAAAAAGCCTTGTCTTGCCAATCGTTTGAAATTGACACAACGGCTTTTGATAATCCAATTCCAGAGCCATTGAAAGTGGCTCCAAAAGTTGAAATTTCAGATGCTGTCGCTTTCGAGGCTTGGAAAAAATCGAATGTATTTCAACAAAAACAAGCAGGATATGTTGCCATTGGAATCAAAGTGCTTTTAGGAGATTTTTATACCGACAAAGCCAGATTATTGGCGGATTTGATTAAAAATTATGGAGCCAATGAGTTGCGTTTTACATTAAGACAAGACATTCTTATTCGCAACATAAAACAGGACAATTTGGTCTTTTTTTACCAAGAATTAGAGAAACTTGGATTCGTGGATTTAGGATACAATTCAACTGCCGATATTACTGCTTGTCCAGGAACGGATACTTGTAACCTCGGAATTGCGAGTAGCACTGGAATCGCAACAGAACTAGAAAGAGTTTTGGCTGCCGAATATCCGCAATACAATAACAACACGGATATTACCATAAAAATTAGTGGTTGTATGAACGCCTGCGGACAACACAATATGGCACACATTGGTTTTCAGGGAATGTCGATTAATTCAGGAAAATTAGTGGCTCCGGCACTTCAAGTGTTGTTAGGTGGCGGAAATTTAGGAAATGGTCAAGGAAGATTTGCCGATAAAGTAATCAAAATTCCAAGCCGTCGTGGACCCGAAGCCTTGCGTTCTATTTTGAATGATTTCGAAGCAAATGCAGACGGAAATTCATTTTTAGAGTATTATGATGCCAAAGGCGAAAAATATTTTTTCGAATTATTGTCGCCACTCGCAGACATCACGAATCTTACAGATGCCGATTTTATCGATTGGGGAAATGCCGATAATTATGTAAAAGCCATTGGTGTGGGCGAATGTGCCGGTGTTGTGATTGATTTAGTAGCTACATTGATTCTTGAGGCCAAAGACAAATTGACATTTGCTAACGAAGCTTTCGATGATAAAAAATGGTCTGATGCGATTTATTTGGCTTATGCAGGATTTGTAAACGGTGCGAAAGCTTTATTGCTTTCCGAAAACGAAAAAACCAATCATCACGCAGGAATCATCGATTTATTCGATACTGTTTTTACAGTCACAAATAAAATCGAATTGAAATCGAATTTCAAAGATTTGGTTTATCAAATCAATCAAAACGAACCTTCAGAGGAATTTGCAAAAAGATATATCCAAGATGCATCAGCCTTTTTTGAAACAATAGAAAAATACAGAGCCAAAGATTTAGCAAATGAATAAAAATGTAAATCCAAGAGTAACTTTAGTAGGTGCAGGTCCTGGCGATCCAGATTTGCTGACTATCAAAGGGGTAAAAGCACTTGCCGAAGCCAATGTAGTTTTGTATGATGCTTTGGCAAATGAAGAAATATTGGCTTATGCACCCAAAAAATCCATCAAAATATTTGTTGGAAAAAGAAAAGGGGTTCACTCCTATTCACAATTACAAATCAACCAGTTAATCGTCGATAATGCTTTTACTTATGGCAATGTGGTGCGATTAAAAGGGGGCGATTCTTTCATCTTTGGTCGTGGAAGCGAAGAAATCGAATATGTCGAAAGTTTTGGAATTCCAACATTTGTAGTTCCAGGAATTTCATCATCGATTGCCGTTCCAGCCAATCAAGGAATTTCATTGACAAAAAGAGGCGTTTCCGAAAGTTTTTCTGTCATCACAGGTACCACATCCGACAGGAATTTATCAAAAGATGTAGCTTTGGCGGCCAAGTCAACAGCAACTGTAGTGATATTGATGGGAATGAGTAAATTGGAACAAATTGTAAGTTTGTTTCAAAACGAATCCAAAGGAGAAACTCCCGTTGCGATTATTCAAAACGGAACGATGCCCAACGAAAAATCTGGTTTCGGAACTATTGATACAATTTCGCAAGTAGTTAAAGACAACCATTTGAGTTCGCCAGCCATCATTGTCATTGGCGAAGTCGTGAGAGAACGTAATAAATTAAAAGGATTTTACAAGGAATTGATTTCTAATAAAGTTTGCGCTAGAGAATAGAATGATTGCGTTTTTTGAAGTGCAAACCAAATGTTTTTTTGAAACCATTCCAATTAAATACTCAACAAAACACTCACGGCATTTCCGCCAAAACCAACTGCATTAACCAATACTTTTTTTATAACCTTAAGCCTGTCAGGGTTTGAAACCCTGAATGGGTTAGAGTTTGTTAAAAACGGAACTCCAATGAATTTTTGGTGTTGCATCATCAAAATTGCCATTTCAATACTCAACATGCCCGAAGCACCAAAAGTGTGTCCTATTTTCCATTTGTTGGTAGTTAGCATAGGCAAATCGTTTCCGAAAACTTTTTGAATGGCTTTATATTCCGTTAAATCACCTGCTTTTGTTCCCGGAGCGTGCATTACTATCGCATCTACTTCTGTTAAATCCGTATTTTTTAAAGCCATTTTCATCGATTGCTGAAAACAAGTGGCTTCGGCAGAAATGGAGGTGTTGTGTTCTAAAATTTCGGTGGCATAGCCAATGCCTTCAACAAAAGCGAGTGCGTTTTCTCTTTTGCCAATTTCCAAACAACAAACGGCAGCACCTTCGCCAAGAATCAAAGTGTTTTGGGTTTTGGTTAAGTCTAAAGCACGATTAGGATACACATTTTCATCGTTCGAATAAATTTTCAAAGCTCGCATTTGGGCAATCGTAAAATCGGTCAAAGGGGCTTCACTCCCACCCACCAAAAATTTGTCCGACATTCCAGCACGAAGCCAAGCCACTCCATTTAACAAAGCATGCAAGGCAGTAGAACAAGTAATAGAATGGGAAATTTCAGGCCCAGAATTTTGCAAATCGTGTGCAACCCAAGAAGATATATTACCCAAAGTGGTCGTTGGCGAAGCTAAAGTTTGGGCTTTACCGGTTTCTAAATAGTTGCGATAATGTTTTTCGAATAAATCAGTAGCTCCACGTGACGAACCAATATTGATTCCAAAAATATCGTTGGATGTCCAACCCGCATTTGCAGTGGCTTGACGGGAAGCTGCAATGGCATACAAAACCGATTTGTCCAAAGATTTGTATTTAATATCTGACTGCCTTAATTCTCGAATTATTTCATTTGAATCATCATCTAATTTGGCAACAAGCGTATTTTTATGATCTAAAAAATGATTGGTAAAAAAATGATGGTCATTTTGATAGTTTTTCCAAATGGTTTTCGGGTCATTTCCCAATGGAGAAATCGAGGCTATGGATGTTATGGAGATGATTTTTGACAAGGTTTTATATTTTGATGCAAAGTTCGTGAAAAATGGCACACAGATGACACAGATTTAAGCAGATAAATACGGATTTTTTTACTAATCTGTGAACTAAATAATAGTAAACTTTGTGCCTTCTTTATGGTCTTTGTGTTTAAACTTTAAACCATTTCCAATGCTCTTTCGACTACTTCATAGACTTTTTGCAATTGTTCATCAGTGATAATGTAAGGTGGCAAAATGTAAACAATATTCCCAACAGGTCGGAGTATTATTCCGTTTTCTATAAAGAAATTATAGAGTTTGTTCCTTAAGCTTCCGTAATAACTTTCAGTGCTTTCGGTTTGTATTTCCAGAGCAAAAATAACTCCGAGAACTCGAGTTGTAGCAACTTTTGGATGGGATTCAATATGTTTTTGAAACGCCAAATGACTTTTATTTATTCGAGCAATATTGTCTTGCATTTCTTGGGTTTGGAGCAATGATAAACTCGCCAAAGCTGCGGCGCAACCCGTTGGATTTGCAGTAAAAGTATGTCCGTGAAATAAAGCTTTGTTGGTGTCTTCATTATAAAATGCTTCAAAAATATCCTGTGTGAAAGTAGTAATCGCCATCGGGATTGTGCCGCCAGTCAAGGCTTTTGACAAACACATCATATCTGGCTTTTCAATTAAATAATCGCAGGCAAAAGTCTTTCCTGTTTTTCCAAAACCTGTCATCACTTCGTCGGCAATGGTAAGGACTTTATTTTCTTGACAAATTTGGACTAATTTATCTAATGCTTCGGGTGCGAACATCACCATTCCTGCTGCTCCTTGCACTAAGGGCTCAAAGATAAATCCAGCACAATTATTATTTTTTATACTATTTCTTAAAGCATCAAAACTTTCTTGTTCTTGCCCTTTTGTTGGCACAGGAATTCTCACCACATCAATAAACATTCCCTGAAATGCTTCGGTAAAAAAGGAAATTCCACTCGCTGCCATTGCCCCAAAAGTATCGCCGTGAAAGGCATTTTCGAAAGCAATAATCGTGGTTTTCTTTTCGCCTTTATTGAAAAAATATTGTAAAGCGACTTTAATTGCTACTTCAACCGCAGTCGAACCATTGTCGGAAAAGAATATTTTTTGTTGGTTTTTGGGCAAAATTTCCATCAACTTTTCCGCCAAAAGTATGGCTGGTTCGTGAGTAAATCCTCCAAAAAGAACGTGTTCCAGAGTGGTTAATTGTTTGTAAATCGCATCGGCAATAAATTGATTCGAATGTCCAAAAGGATTTACCCACCACGAAGCTATCGCATCAATAAATTCCTTGTTGTTTTCGTCCCAGAGCAAGGCTCCTTCGCCACGAACAATGGCGATGGACGGTTTTGAAGTTTTGTGCTGGGTGTAGGGATGCCAAAGGTGAATTTGGTCTTTTTCAGATAGTGTCATTATTATAAAAAAACTTATAAAAATATTTCGGTAGCATTTTCTTGTGCTTCATTTTTCGAAATTGAAATCATTATTGAATCAGCAATTGATTTTACTATCACAAAAACTACTGCAAAAGCAATAATTCCATTTCGGTCGCTAAATTGTTCGCTAAAGAACTCAAACGTAAAATATCCTAAAACAATTACCACATGCAAAACGATAATTCTAGGGCTGAAAAAGGAACAATATTCCTCTGGGGTTGTTATTTTATAAGTTCCATTTAGAAAATAAAAATAAATGAGTTCTAATAAATTTGCTGTAAAAAGACCAAAAATCATGATTTTGAAATTGTTGTCTATAAATGCCAAGTAATTTATAAAATTCATCCCCTCATGTTTTGTTGAAATTATGCCTCCAATAAAAACCACTATAAAGATGAGGTAAAAGAATAATTCTCCCAGATTAATCATTAAATTATATAACGCTTTTTTGATATGAGGGGCTTTTTGAGATGATTTTTGAGCGGTTAGAATTTTTATAGTATTAAAAAATACAATACTAAGGGTTTCGAGCCAATAAGAATAAATAAGAGCAAAAATACTCCACTGAGCAAATATAACCCCTAAAAGAGGGATGGTATTCATTACAATTTGAGAAGTTATCTTTTTTCTATTTGTCATAGTGTTAATTTTATTTCAAAGATATTTATTTTTTTGCTCACAGCTCGTTTAAGTTCTTTAAAAACAAATTGGCATATTCTCGAATAACATTTTGATCAAAATAAGGTTCTTGTTCTATTCGTCCAATACATTTAATCCCAGTTTTATTCAAAATTATTGATTCGGTTGATTTGTTTTCGTTTCCGTTAAAAATAATTCCAGCGATGTTTATTTTTCTGTTTTTCAAGGCTTCGATTGTGAGCAAAGTGTGATTGATGCTTCCCAAATAATGTCTGGAAACGATGATTACTTTGTAGTCTTTTTGAATTAAATCGATGATGCAATCCGTTTCATTTAATGGCACCAATAAACCTCCAGCTCCTTCAATAACAAGATGATTATTTGTTTTTGGTTCTTTTATTTTCTTTAAATCGATAGAAATCCCATCAATTTTAGCAGCAAAATGTGGACTGGCTGGCGTATTGAGTTGATAACTGTTTTCGTGAATAATGGTCCTTCGACTGCGCTCAGGATGACAATCGTTCGAAATATAGCTTTTTATTTTATGGCTATCAGAATTGTTCAAATCGCCGGCTTGAATGGGTTTCCAATAATCGGCTTGGAGCGCTTCGACAATGATGGCCGAGGCAATGGTTTTGCCTACATCGGTTGATATTCCTGTAATAAATAGTTTCATTAATTTAAAGTTTATCCCTGTCAGGGTTTTGAACCCTGACAGGGATGTAGCGAACTAAAAACAAAAGTACTCAACAACCGCAAAACTTCTGATATTTCTGCTGCCGAATTGTAGCTATGCAAACAAAAACGCAATCTTTCCTGACCTTCCGGAACGGTTGGCGAAAGAATGGCTTTGACATCAAAACCTTTATCTAGCAATTGATTGGCAATTTTTTTTACATTTTCGTTTCCGGGAATAATCGCCGATTGAATGGCTGATTTACTTCTGACGAACAACGGTTTTAATCCCAAAATATTTTTTTCTTGATTGAAATGAATGATGTTTTCTTGCAGTTTTTCGATGGTTTTCTTTTCTGTTTCCAAATGTTGGTATGCCAATAAAATCGTGGCAACCGAATGTGGAGAAAGTCCCGTGGTATAAATAAAACTTCGGGCAAAATTCACGAGATAGCTTCTTAATTCTTCTGAACCTACAATCGCTGCACCGTGGCAACCCAATCCTTTTCCGAAAGTCATTATTCGGGCGAAAACTTGGTCTTGAAAATCTAAACTTTGCACTAAGCCTTCGCCTTGTACACCAAAAACTCCCAAAGCGTGGGCTTCATCAACTACTAAAAAACAATTGTATTTATCAGAAACAGCGACCAATTCTGCCAAATTCGGACAATCGCCATCCATCGAGAAAACGGTTTCTGTAACGATGTAGATGAAAGTTGGAAGTTGGAAGTTGGAAGTGTTTGCCAAATGGCCTCTTTTACTCTCATTGCAATTAACAATCAATCGTTCCAAATCCTCAAAATCATTGTGTTTGAATTTATAAGACTTCGCATTCGACAGTTGGATTCCGTCACGAATAGAAGCATGACACAGTTCATCGAATAAAATCAAATCTCCTTTTTGCGGAATCGAACCAAAAAAACCCAAATTGGCATCGTAACCCGAATTGAAAATCAAGGCCGATTCTGCTTGATGAAATTGTGCAATAAAATTTTCAGCTTCTTGATAGATTTTATGATTTCCAGATAATAATCGAGAACCTGTTGCCCCGTTTTGGAGGCAATGAGTGTCGATTAAATATTGGTGTGTTTGCTGGAAAATGGTTTCGCTCTTTGAAAATCCAATGTAATCATTGGATGAAAAATCGATTAAATTATTGGGTATAGTCAATTTTCGCAAGGCATTATTTTGCATGCGAATTTCGAGTTTTTCGTTGAGATTTTTTGGAAACTTCATAAGGCAAAGTTAAGGAATATGTTTGGCTAAAAAATTTATAGCTTCCTTTAAAGCTTCCAGCCTTTTTAAAGCTTCCAGTCTTTGAAAGGATGGAAGCTTTATATAAAACAATGCAGATTAAAACATCAAATCCATTTTTTTCCACCACCAAAATTCCAAAGGAAAATTGGGGTAATTTTGCTTGAATTTATTGTATTTATTAGGTTTTACTTCTTGCTCGTTGAATTTTACTTCTACTGCAAAACCTTTTAAATAGGAAGTTTCCACCACAAAATCAACTTCATTTCCATCGGCAGTACGCCAATATTTTATTTGATCTTGGTCGAACCTTTCGGATAGCAATCGAAATGATAGATTTTCTAAAACCATTCCTTTATCGGCTCTTTGTTCTATTGGCGAAAAATAGTTAATCAATACGTTTCGCAATCCCAAATCATTAATATAAACTTTGGGCATCTTGGTCAATTCCTTTCGCAAATTGTTGTAAAATGGTTTTACCAACGTAATGTGAAAACATTTTTGCAAAACATATAAATAATTTTCGACCGTGGCATTGGTAATTCGCAAGGTATTCGAAATTTCGTTTACGTTCAATAAATTCCCAGATTGACTTGCCAAAAGCATCAACATTCTATAAAATTTCGTTTCATCCGTGATTCCAGATTCTAGAATATCTCGCTTGATAAATGAATCCCGAATGTCTTTGAGTAATTCAATTTTTTGGATAATGTCATTTTCTAAAACCACGGCAGGATAACCACCATAATTCATGAATTCGTCCATATAACCCCAAAGCAAATTCTCTTGTACGGATTTTGTTTTTTCCTTAGTTTTAAGTTTCAAGACTTCTTCAACCAAATCATTCCTGCCTTTAAAAAGCAAAAACTCTTCAAAATCAAGCGTTCCCATTTGAAAAATCTTTTTCCTACCCACAAGTGAATCATTAAATTGCTTGTCGATATAAAAGGCTGAACTTCCTGTGGCAACTATCTTTAATCTGTCTGAATATTCATCGAAAAGTAATTTTATAAAATTGGTGGCATCATCGAGATATTGGATTTCATCAATAAAAACAATGATTTTTTTATCCTGTTGCAACGGACAAATCTTGAACAAGTTTTCGGGGCTTTCGTTCAATTCTTCTAAAATTTCTTTACGGTCTAAATTCAAGAAATACACCGTTTCGCCTTTTTGATTCAAATCATCATACAATTGTTTCAAAAGGGTTGACTTCCCTATTTGTCTGGCACCAATAAGAATTGTAAACTCTTTTTTGGAAAGATGTTCGGCGATTACGGTCTGTTTTTTTCGCTGTATCATTTTACAAAGATACTAAAAAACATAAAAATATCCGATATTTTTAAAATATTTTTAAAAATTATCCGATAATTTATATTGTGTACTATATAAAATATCCGATATTTTACATTGTGGTATATGTAAAATATCGGATATTTTTAATTATAACTATTGTTGGAAAGCTGTTTTCGCATCAAAAAATTTACTCTTTTCGCCACTTTTTGGTCTCTTCAAAAACGTGTTCCAAAATGGCAGCTTCTTTCTCGTCGAAGTCAACATCTCTTCTACTCATGACCAATCGGGCAGTTTCGAAAGCTTTTTTGGTAATATAAGTAGTAAATCCCGAAGCGCCGCCCCAAGAAAAACTCGGTACAAAATTGCGTGGAAAACCAGCTCCAAAAATATTGGCACTCACTCCCACAACCGTTCCTGTGTTGAACATAGTGTTGATGCCACATTTGCTGTGATCGCCCATCATCAATCCACAAAATTGAAGCCCTGTTTTTTCAAAACCTCCAGTTTCATAACTCCACAATTTCACTTGTTCGTAGTTGTTTTTCAGGTTGGAATTGTTACTATCGGCACCAATATTGCACCATTCGCCCAAAACAGAATTTCCTAAAAATCCATCGTGACCTTTATTAGAATACGCTGATATTACTGAATTATTGACCTCTCCCCCAATTCTTGAATGAGGGCCAACTGTGGTTGCTCCATAGACTTTTGTTGCCAACTTCACGATAGCCCCTTCACACAAAGCAAAAGGGCCACGAATGACGGATCCTTCCATTATTTCAGAATTTTTTCCAATATAAATAGGCCCCGAAGAAGCATTTAAGGTAACAAATTCTAATTTTGCTCCTTCTTCAATAAAGATGTTTTCTTTGGCAATAGTATTGACACTTTTAGGAATGGCTTGCGATTTTCGGTCTGTGGTCAAGAGTTCATAATCTTGCCGAATAGCCGCATCGTTATTGGAAAAAATATCCCAAGTGTGTTCAATTCTTATACAATTATCTTCAAACTCTATAATTTGATAGGTGTCGAAATTGACTTCTTCCTGATTTTCGTTTGTATAAAAAGCAATAATATCTTCCCCTTTAAAAATGGCTTGATTTGGTTTGAGATTACCGACCATTTCAGCCAAAATCGCATTGGGAACAAACGAAGCATTTATCATCACATTTTCCTCCATTTCTACCATTGGGAATTTTTCAGACAAATATTCCTCCGTCAAAGTTGTAGTGGTAGAACCCAAACGCATTTCCCATTTTTGACGAATGGTCATAATCCCAACAAGAATGTCGGCTACTGGACGCGTGAATGTGAAAGGCAATAATGCGTTTCTAGCTGGACCATCGAAAAGGATATAATTCATAAAAATTATTGTTAAATTTATTAGAGATTTTGTATTGTAATTTATATCACTTAACTATTAAAAACTCAAAAATACGAAGTTTTAGACGGATAAAAAATAAAAAAAAGGATTTAGAATATTTAGAGGATAAACCAGATGCTAGTTTTAAAAATCTTCTATCCTAATGTGGTTAATTCTAAGTTAAATATTAGAGATATTATTTTTTTTTCTTACATTTGTTGAGATTAAACGTTTTAAATAAACAACAATAAAATTATACCAAATGAAAAAATTATTTACCGTATTAGCAATTGCCCTTTTCACTATTAGTGTTAGTGCTCAAGAGACAAAACCAGTAAAAAAAGAAGCCACAAAAAAAGAAACTTGTTGCTCTAAAAAAGAAGCAAAAAAATGCACCGCTGAAGAAAAAGCAAAATGTACTGCTGAAGAAAAAGCTAAATGTGCCAAAACAAGCAAAAGTTGTTGTTCAAAAAAAGCATAAATTCATACTGTTTTTAAATAATGTTCCGAAATTTTTCGGGACATTTTTTTTGTAAATACTGGAATAAATTAAGAACATAGTGGCTTTTTTTATCAAAAATCCAAGTTGAGAATTATAAAAAACGAGATGCCTTAACATCGAATTAAATAATGACTTGACTAACCGTTTTCAATTCTTATGAAACACTTTTGCTTTTCAAATAAAATAGAATATTGTCAAAAAAAGTTGTTTTTGGTGTAACAAAAACACACTAAAGATAACCAACAAACTTATAAATAATAATTATTAATCCTTATGAAAAAATCAATAATGGCTTTAAGTGCTGCACTTTTGCTTGGAGGAATTGCTACTGCCCAAAAAGTAGATTTCGAAGAGTATGATTTAGAAAACGGAATGCATGTTATTTTGCACAATGACTCCTCTGCTCCAGTTGTTGTAACCTCGGTAATGTACCATGTGGGTGCCAAAGACGAAAAACCAGACAGAACTGGTTTTGCTCACTTTTTTGAACATTTATTGTTCGAGGGAACTCAAAACATCAAACGAGGCGAATGGTTCAAAATTGTTTCTTCCAATGGAGGCATAAACAATGCCAACACAACCGATGACCGAACTTATTATTATGAAGTTTTTCCTTCCAATAATCTCGAATTAGGGCTTTGGATGGAATCCGAAAGATTGACGCATCCTGTAATCAACAAAATTGGTGTTGACACCCAAAACGAAGTAGTGAAAGAAGAAAAAAGAACCCGTATGGACAATCAACCCTACGGAAATATTCTTCCTGTGGTTAAAGAAAATATGTTCAAAAATCATCCTTACCGTTGGCATACCATTGGTTCAATGGAACATTTAGATGCTGCAACTTTGGAAGAGTTTCAAGCGTTTAACAAAAAATTCTATACGCCAAACAACTCTGTTTTGGTTGTTGCGGGTCAAATAGATATAGCACAAACCAAAGAATGGATCAAAAAATATTTTGGTGTAATTCCAAGGGGCGAAGAATTGAAAAGACAAACTTTTACCGAGGAGCCAATTGCCCAAACCATAAAAGCAAACTATCAAGATCCTAACATTCAAATTCCAATGTTAGTGACTTCTTACCGAACTCCATCAATGAAAACAAGAGATGCTAGGGTTTTGAATTTAATTTCTTCCTATTTGAGTGACGGAAAAAGTTCAAAATTGTACAAAAAAATAGTAGATGAGAAAAAAATGGCATTGCAAATTGGCGCCGTTGGTTTTAGCCAAGAAGACTATGGAATGTACATTATGTATGGCTTACCCATGGGAACCTTTACCACAGCCGATTTGCTGAAAGAAATGGATGAAGAAATTGTGAAAATTCAAACCGATTTGATATCAGAGAAAGATTATCAAAAATTGCAGAACACTTTTGACAATCAATTTGTAAATGCTAATGCCAATGTTGAAGGAATTGCTGAAAGTTTGGCAAAATTCTACATGCTGTATGGTGATGTCAATTTAATTAACACCGAGATCGATTTGTACCATTCTATTTCAAGAGAAGAAATTAGAGATGTGGCAAAAAAATATTTGAATCCAAATCAAAGATTGATTTTGGATTACGTTCCATCAACTGAACAAGCTAAAAACTAAGACCTCACTATCATGAAAAAAACAAGTATAATAATATTCATTTTGTTCTTAACCGGAATTATGCAAGCACAAGACCGTCCGCAACCCAAACCTGGAAAAGCACCAGTGGTAAACATCAAAAAACCCCAATCTTTTGTTTTGACCAATGGTTTGAAAGTGATGATTGTCGAAAATCACAAATTACCACGTGTTACCTATAACCTTAGCTTAGACAACGCCCCTTTTGCAGAAGGCACAAAAAAAGGAGTTGACGAATTGACAAGTAGTTTAATAGGAAATGGGTCTAAAAAAATTGCCAAAGATCTTTTCAATGAAGAGATAGATTTTTTTGGTGCCAATGTCAACTTTAGTTCTAGAGGTGCTTATGCCAGTTCCCTTTCGAAATATGCGGACAGAATTCTAGAATTAATGGCGGAAGGAGCATTGAACCCCAGCTTTACCCAAGTAGAGTTTGACAAAGAAAAAGCCAAAATGCTCGAAGGGCTAAAGGCCGAAGAAAAGAGCGTTACAGCAATAGCTGCTAGAATTTCCGATGCTTTAGCCTTCGGAAAAAACCATCCTTCGGGAGAATTTGTAACCGAAGAAACGTTGAATAACGTAACCCTTGCTGATGTTGAAGCCAATTATCAAAACTATTTTGTACCCGAAAATGCTTATTTGGTTATTATTGGTGATGTAAAATTTAAGAAAATCAAACCTGTTGTCGAAAAATTATTTGCCAAATGGGAGAAAAGAACTGCTCCAAAATTGACTTACCCTGACCCTAAAAATGTTGATGTTACACAAATTAATTTTATAGATATGCCCAATGCGGTGCAGTCTGAAATTGCATTGGTCAATACGGTCAATTTAAAAATGAGCGACCCCGATTATTTCCCTGCTGTAATAGCCACACACGTTTTGGGAGGCGATTTCGACAGTTATTTGAATATGAATTTAAGAGAAGCACATGGCTGGACTTATGGTGCAAGTGCAAGCATTGGTGCTCAAAAATATGTGTCAAAATTAAAATCGGCTTCGGCAGTGCGAAACGTGGTAACAGATAGTGCAGTTGTTGAATTTATAAAAGAAATCAAAAAAATTAGAACCGAAAAAGTTAGCGATGAATTGCTTAAAAATGTCAAAGCCTCTTTTATCGGGAAATTTGTAATGCAGGTGCAACAACCACAAGCTGTGGCTCGATATGCTTTGAGAATTGAAACAGAGCAACTCCCAGAAGATTTTTATGAAAACTACATTCGAAATATAAATGCAGTAACTCCAGAACAAGTGCAACTTGCCGCCAACAAATATTTCCTTGTTGACAATACTAGAATTGTAATTGCAGGAAAAGGTTCGGATGTACTTCCAGGTTTAGAAAAACTAAATATTCCTATATTATACTTTGATAAATACGGAAATCCATTAGAGAAACCTGTTGCCAAAAAAGAAATTCCAGCGGGTGTAACTGCCAAAACAGTTTTGGACAATTACATCAAAGCCATTGGTGGCGAAAAAGCAGTTGCCGCAGTAAAAACAATTGCAATGCTTGGCTCTACAACCATTCCGCAAGCTCCAGCACCATTGACATTTACCAATAAAATAGATGCCAAAGGGAAATTATTGGTAGAAATTGCCATGGGACCAATGAGTTTGATGAAACAAGTGGTGAACGAAAAAGGGGCATACATAGTGCAACAAGGACAAAGAAAAAACATGGAAGGTGCAGATTTAGCCGAAATGAAAGCCAGTGCCACTCCTTTTGAAGAATTGCAATTGGCAAAGAAAGAAAATCTTGTACTTACAGGAATCGAATCAATCAATGGAAATGATGCCTACACCATTCAAAACGGAAAATCGACTTTGTATTATGACCTAAAATCAGGACTAAAAGTTGCCGAATCTAAAACCATAGAACAAGGTCCAAATAAAATGACACAAACCACCAATTATGGAGATTATAGAGAAGTAAAAGGTGTGAAAGTCCCTTTCAACATCATCCAAAATGTAGGTTTTGAATTGGACATTAAAATGTCTGAAGTTAAAATTAATGAAGGTGTTTCTGATGCGGATTTCCAGTAGAAGATGGGAGATGGAAGTTAGAAGTTAATTAAACGAAAACCTTTTGAGAAATCAAGAGGTTTTTGTTTATAACCTGAGTTCGATTATTATTGAAATTTAATCAATTGTTTTTCAATTACTTAATTTTTAGATTCTCCTGCAAGGTCTTTTTTTGGACCTT
>Ga0316612_1000248_pt1 | contig 19448 bp, 10 predicted proteins | sample MIS2016226_MG_FD_207676 | JGI IMG/M metagenome (GOLD analysis project Ga0316612, IMG submission 207676) | Microbial mat bacterial communities from Middle Island sinkhole, Lake Huron, Michigan, United States - MIS.2016.226 | ecosystem: Environmental > Aquatic > Freshwater > Lake > Sediment... | reverse complement strand
CACAGCCATTACGACCGGTTTGTCGTACCACGGAATTCCGGGTTCGTCTTTCGTTTTAGGCGTAAGCGAATATACCAGCCCTGTAAGGTCCTCGTCCGATTTCAATTGCTTGGTGGTAAGCGAAATAATTACAGTTAGAAAAAGACAAACTGTAAATGCATAAATTGCCGTCCAAAAACCTTGCGCCATAGCACTGGGATATTCGACCAGCTGAGCGAGCCAGCCGCCTTTGCCTTCTGAAATTGTAAGTGCATAATGCAAAGCAGCGGCAAAAGTTCCAGTTATAAGTCCCCAGAAAGCAGCGTTACCGGTGGTTCGTTTCCAGAACATCCCAAGCATAAACGTGGCAAAAAGCGGAGCATTTACAAAAGCAAAGATTAGCTGCAACAAGTCCATGATGTTGTTGAAGTTAGCCGCCACATAAGCTGCTCCTATGCTTACAGCCACGCCAAAAATGGTTGCAAACTGTCCTACTTTAAGGTAATGATCATCCGATTTTCCAGGTCGTATATACGATTGGTAAATGTCGTAGGTAAACACCGTGTTAAAAGCGGTTACGTTGCCGGCCATTCCGCTCATAAACGAAGCCATCAGGGCAGTGATTCCGAGCCCTAATAATCCAGTGGGATAATAATGAACCAACATGGTAGGAATGATCATGTTATAGTCGGCTTGGCCATTATTGCCAATCAGTTGTAATCCCTTTTCGGGCATGCTCATTAAGGCCATGGCAATCATACCTGGAACAATAACCAGTATCGGCAGGAACATTTTAGGCAATGCGCCGATAAGCGGAGTGCGACGTGCAGCCGCCATTGAATTGGCTGCCATGGCACGTTGTACTACCAGGAAGTTGGTACACCAGTATCCGAATGCCAGTACAAATCCCAAACCTGTAAACATGGCAATCCAATCCACACCCATAGGGTTGGTGGATGCAGATCCAAGGTATTTCCAGGTGCTGGTCCAGGTGCCGGCAGCATATCCTTTCTGTATGGCAACCTCATTCAATTGAGCAGTAAGCCCTTCCCAACCGCCAACATCCTGTAGACCGATAATTACAAGTGGAAGAAATCCTATTACGATCAGGAAGAACTGAAGCACTTCATTATATATGGCAGATTTTAACCCTCCAAGGTACGTATAGACCAATACGATTACTGCCGAAGCAATAATGCTATAGTGAAAATTCCAATGAAGCATCACTTCCATCAGCCTTGCAAGCGCAAACATCGAAATTCCTGATGCAAAAACCGTCATAATAGCAAATGAAAATGCATTGAATCCGCGGGTTTTTTCATCAAAACGAAGCTTCAGATATTCAGGTACCGACCTTGCTTTGGAACCGTAGTAAAAAGGCATCATAAACAGGGCAAGAAATATCATGGCAGGTATAGCTCCTATCAGGTAGAAATGAGCTGTCATCAAACCATATTTGGCACCCGAAGCCCCCATACCGAATACTTCAAGAGCACCGAGGTTTGCCGAGATAAATGCAAGTCCGGTAATCCAGGAAGGAATAGATTTCCCGCCTTCGAGGAACTGTGTGCTGGATTTCATGTATTTCTTCAGTGCCCAGCCAATGCCGAGCACGAAAATGAAATAGATGGCCATAATGGCGTAATCGATAATACTCAGAGAAAATGTTTCGACCATGTATTCTATGTTAATTTGTTAGAAGTGAGAGAATAACAATTTAATTCAATGCTTTCGGATCCGCTGGAAAGCAAATACGGATCAATTTTTTACAATTCGACTTTCGTGGAGCCGGTATTCCTGATAAACAGTTTTTTGCAGGATCCTTCACCGAATACATGTTCGAGAGTTGAAATGTATTTTGAAAGTAGCTGTTGAGGAACAAATGCCTGTATGGTACCGGCAAAACCTCCACCATGCACACGCCATGCACCTTGGCCTTTAAGTATCATTTCGCTCAACGCCAATGCAAGCGAAACACCTTGTTCTTTTACAATATTGACCGGGAAAATATTCTGGTTGTACATAAAAGAGCTGTATCCCGATTCAATAACCATTTGCAGGAAGGCTTGGAAATTGTTCCGTTCGAGAGCTTCCACCTGTTTTACAACCCGATCATTATCGCCCTGAAAATGGTATGCGCGGAGTATTGCCCTGTCGCCGGTTTTTTCACGGAATTCAGGAATGGCAGCCACAATCTGTTCGAGCGTTACTTCACGCAGAACTTTGGCATCCAGCTCATTGGCAACCGATTTCATTTCGACCGGCAAGGATGCATATTCATCATTTAAATCGGCATGATTTCCACCGGTATCAGTTATTACCAATGCAAAACCTGTTTTAGTGAAATCAAAGTCTACTTTTTTTACAATTGGATTTGCAGGAGTTTTGAAATCGATGGTGATAAATCCTCCAACCGCACAAGCAGTCTGGTCCATAAGTCCGCAAGGCTTGCCGAAAAATTTATTCTCTGCATATTGCCCGATGATAGCATTTGTGATCGGATCAAGTTTTCCTTCGTTGAAAAGATGACTAAGGATGGTTCCGATCAGCACCTCGAACGAAGCTGACGAACTCAATCCTGATCCTTTCGGGACTTCACCGTCAATTACAGCGTTGAAACCGCCTGTTGAAAATCCAAGTTCTTTCATTCGTGCAGCTACTCCGCTAACCAGGGATGCAGACGTAAAGTATTCGCTTTTATCCGGATTTAACTGGGAAAGATTTACTTCAAAGGGAGGATAATCCGCTGAGATAATTTTAATAATTCCAGAGACGTTTTTAGCTGCAGCAGCAATATTGTCGAGGTTAACGGCGCCTGCCAGCACACGGCCATGGTTATGATCGGTATGATTGCCGCCAATTTCGGAGCGGCCCGGCGAACTGAAAATAGCAACCTCCCCTTCAGGGTATGCTTCCTGAAAGGATTTCAATAATATTTTATAACGAAGAGCTTGCTTTTGCAACACATCAGGATCACTACCGTACAGATTTTCCAAGGAGCTATTATCGTTTGTGATTTTAGATAATAAGGTTTCAATATTTTCCATTATTCAGTTTTAAAAGGTCGGGAATTAAATTTATTTTTTTTATTATTCTGTATATCTTGATAAATATACCGGACAAAAAAAAAGCAGTTTGAGTTCCTTGTAAGTTTTTAGCCCAGAACTACGACGAATGTGGACAGTATGAGAATTGCAATTCCTGCTGATAAAATGAGCATGGTCTTTTTGTTGCTGCCTTTCCACTCATGAAGCGCGATACCCCATATATTGCTGATGGCAATATTTAAAGCCATTAAAATGCTCCATCCAAAAATTGCCATAGCGGGCGGCAGTTTGCTCGATCCCATACCATAAAACTGGAATTGCAAAAACCATAAAAGGCCTGCCAGGAAAGAGAAGGAAACATTGTTTATTATTTTTGGGGAGGCTGATGAAATATAATCAGTGTATGTTTTATTTTTAACATTAAGCCATACGCAATAAACAAAATTGGTAATAAAGCCACCAAGTAGGATGAAAATAAGGGATACATTTTTGAGGTACAAGGGATCTGTGCCATGCTGCTGAGCTATCACTTCAATTGGTCGGCCAGCCTGAAATCCAAAGTTAAAACTGGCACTCATTGCACCTGCCAGAATTGCTACAAGCAAGCCTTTCTTTAAAGCGAATTCCTTTACGGCTGCTTTCCGTTCACTTTCCGATAAGCTTTTGTTTTTAAGCGAAGCCGCATAGCCGATTATGACAATTCCAGCCAGGCACAAAGCCACGCCCAGCAAAGTCAGTATTCCGGCTGTTGAGCCAAAAAGATCAGTACCGGCTACTATGGGTGGGATAAGAGTTCCAAAGGCGGCACAAAGCCCCAATGCAATGCTCTGCCCGAGTGCCACACCCAGAAACCGGATACTTAATCCAAAGGTTAGTCCGCCAATGCCCCAGAGCAAGCCAAAAAACATAGTAAGCAGCAAAGTGTGGCCCGGAGTTTCACTGATAATAGCCTGTAATTCACCTGTCGGAATCGTAATCCTTGCAAAGATCCAGGGTGCGATCAACCATGCGGCAATACCTTGTGTTAACCAGTAGGATTCCCAAGCCCAATCTTTAACTTTTTTGAATGGGATGTAAAAACTTGCAGCGCAAATGCTACCAAGTGAAATCAAAACAATGCCGAAAAATGAATTCATGGTGTTTTAGTTTTTTTAAATGAATTAATTATTAGTTCTTTGGTTTTAGCAAGACGCCTTCGCAACGCAAGGAGACTTATTTAGGTTGACAAATGATCTGAACTATTTGTTATGGTTCTACTACGAATTAAATGGAATTTTACTTTTTAGAGGCCGGGAGACAGAAGACCGAAGTTCCCTATAATAAGATGTTGCCTTCTTTTTTATAGAGCCAAGTAAAACAAAGTTAATTGCCATTCGATCTGATATTTATAGGATTGAATTTAGTTTATAAGGGAGCTTCCGACTCCCGACAAAATATTTTTACTCATTAAATTAGTAGTCGAACCTTTATTATTTTGCCTTAATCTTCAAACTATTCCCTTCCCTGACAATAATCTCCTTTCCGTAATTAAATACAATTGAGTTGCTTTCAGTGACTGATTTCTTATCACCGGCTGTAGCTGATTGCATCCCTGTATTCCTTAGTACCAGTTTGTTATACTTCCATTCGCCCGAAAGCACTTTTATTTCAATATTACCAGCACTTTTAATATAATGAGCCGTGCCGCCGGGAAAAGCGAAAAACAGGGCAAACGAATCTTGTGTAAGTTTAGGATCGAAAGTGAATGTGCCGCAATTAATTTCAAGCCCCAGAATGGCGTTTATAATTCCCCATGCCGACATTGGTCGAAAATAATGCCCGCCAAATTCCTGGTGGTCAAAATACAAGTTTGCTTTGCGATACCGGCTATCAACGGTTCGTATCACATCGTAACCTTCTTTTACGAGTCCTTCGTAAATCAAAAATGAAGCAAAAGCCAGCTCAACACCGGTCCAACAGGTATTTGCCTGATCGACCCATAAATCTGTTTCATGAATAGGGAAAATTCCGGGATATTCACGCCAACTGCAATTCCGCAAGCCAAATTCAGGTTTATATGATAACTCTAAAATGCTTTTTAAAGCAGATTGAACATGTGCTTTATTGAAAAGAAATGGCAGACCCGCCTGGTGCGCGATCCATTGGCCGATCAACTGATCGGTAAGGCAACCATCGTTAATACCTTTCTTGCCGCAAGTGGAATCGTAATCGTTGGATAAGCGGAAATATTTTCCGTTCCACAGGTATTTGTCCATCAAAGCAGAACCCGATGTTGCAATGGCGGTATATTTTTTTTTCGCGGCCTTATCGCCTGTTTTTTCTGCCGCCAGAGCAGCAGCCGTGAGCGAACACACCCATTGCGATTGTATGTAGGATGACAGGCCATACATAGGAAAATTGTCGTAACTGCACATAATCCCGTTCATTTCGGGCATTAAATCTTTATTTTTGTCTTTGACGGCTAACACATAATCTATCGCTTTTTTAACCGAAGGCCACATTTCGTTCAGATACGCGGTATCGTTGGTAAGGAAATAATCGCGCAATACCATCTGTGCATAATTTCCAGGCAAATCGATGCGATCGTAAACGCCCCAAGTTCCGTTTTGGTTATAATCCAGGTCGAAGCCTAAACCATGATTGATTTCCCCTTTTGCAGTTTGAATATTTTTATGACAGCGCATGGCCGATTTTTGCAATTCAGGGAATAACGAAATAGTCATAATAGAACCGTAAAGAGCAACATCCGAAGTGTTATTGGGCCCCCATGATTTATCAGCTGTCATTCCTTCGCGGATACCAAATTTCATATCCTTGTTGAGCACTGTGCTTGTAATCAGTGTATTAAGCTGCGAATTAATCTGATCAAGAACAAACAGGTCGATATCGCTCTGGTACATATCGTCCATAAAATTTTTCGTTTTTGCTGTTAATGATTTTTGCTCTTTAACCATATACTCAGCCACATCGGAAGCGCTTCCAAAATAATTAGTATAATAGTTGCCTGTTAATTTTGTGATTTTCTGGCCTGATGAATAGTCAAGTTCCTTTTTCCCCTCTCCCCGGTTATTGATCGAGCCATAATTATTCGGGAAAAACCAGGTCATTATAAAACTGTTTTCGATGGTTGTTTTTGGCGAAAGAGTTTTGGAAATGGCGATAGAGCTGAACATACGCTGATCTTTACTCCCCGAGCTAAAGTTTCCGCGCATTTTCCCTGATATCTTGTCAATTTTGTTCCTGTTACCGGCATCGTTGATATTCCTTAATTTATCATCAACAAGCAGATATTCGTAATATGGATGCTTGTGTTCCCACCCAATATAATAGGTTGAAGAATCGGAAACTGAGGCTATGCCCATCTGACCGAAAGAGCTTGCGGTTGTATCCATTCCACCCATGGTTTGTTCGAAGAACTTATATCCGGGTTTTTCAACAGGTTTTCCGATAAAATATTTTTCAGTTACATCGTATCCAGCCAGGTTTCGCTGTGAAGCGACAAGCATCACTTTGACATTTTTATTTGACAAAGAAGTGATTTTGAAATTGAAGTAAACCCCTGGAAGAGATGAATTTTTTACATCGTTCGGGATAAAAGGGCTGAATGCCTCAAGCTCAATTTTCAAGGGCATTTCGGGATCGGTAAAAGTCATCCAGGTAAAAGGGAAACGGGCGGAGTATTCAATTTTCTCAACTGCCGACATCCACGGATAATAGTAATCAATACTTTCCATGGCCCCTTCGCTGAGCGATTGGTTCAGTTGTAAGAGCTTAAGTTTGGGATCTTTCCCATCCTCCTGGTAACGCACAATAAAAAACTGTAACGATTCGCTCCACGAATCCAGGGGATTGGTACGAAGCTGAAATAGCGGCCCATTGCTTAAAGGCTGATTGTTGAAAATTGACCAGTTGTAAAACTGTCCGTCTTTGCGCAATTCCACGGAACCGGTCCCAATACCTCCATGAGCTATGCCGCTGCGAACGCGGTCCTTAGCGGTGTATTCTTCAGTAACCGATGCTTTTGATGGTTGTTGTTTCTGAGAATATAGATCCTGAGAAAACAAACTAAATCCCAGGAAAGCGATTGCTGTAAGACAGTAATAATTTGCGTATTTCATTGGTGGTAACAGTTAGTTAATTTTTATTTAGCCAGCCAAGCCACAGTTTTAAATTATTCGTCCACGAGCCAACATGCTCATTGTTAACCCCTAAGCCAAAACCATGCCCGCCTTCGGATAAAATGTGCAGTTCAGTAGATATATTTTTCTTTCGCATGGCTTTATACATCAGCAAGGTATTTTCGATAGGAACGCCCGAATCGTTATCGGCATGAGCAAAAAAGGCTGGCGGAGTATCATCCCTGACCTGCAACTCATTTGAATAATAGTTCAGTAGTTCTTTGGCCGGATTTTTACCAAGTAAAGCTTCATGCGAACCTTTATGTGAACTTGAATCAATAAAGGAAATCACTGGATACATCAGAATCATAAAGTCAGGCCGGCAGCTCTGGTGCTCAACAGAATCAGCGGCTGTTTTATCTCCATAATCAAAATGAGTTCCTAAGGTTGAGGCAAGGTGTCCGCCGGCTGAGAATCCCATTATTCCGATTTTCGCGGGATTGATGTTCCATTTCGCAGCATTAGCACGAACCAAACGCATTGCCCTTTGCGCATCCATTAATGGTGCTTTATGAGGTTCTATGCAGTTTCCGTAAGTAGGCAATCTGTATTTCAAAACAATTGCCGCCACGCCAATAGAATTAAAATACCGTGCGACATCCGTTCCTTCCAAGTCATAAGCAAGAACCCAATATCCTCCACCGGGACAGATAATTACAGCCTGACCAGTTGCGAATCGCTTGCTTGGCAGGTAAATCGCAATATCAGGCGTTTGAACATTGCTAATGATTATGATGTCTTTTTTCTCTATTTTTTCCTGGGCTCCGGTGTATTTTGAGTTTGGAATTGTTCCGGTATAAAGAGGCAGAGTGTAATCCTGTCCATTTGCAGAGAAACATTGAATTAGGAAGGCTAAAACCAGTAATTGATATATTTTCTTCATGGATGCTTTTAGATTAGAAGTTATAACTGCAACAAACTCATCAGAGATTTATTTATGCTTCAGTAAGGCAACGAAGCCTCCTTTTGGCAACATAGTCAAAGCAATGGATTGTCCGGCTTTGAAACCTCTCTTTTTGTGGGCAAAACTTTTCGCATCAGCCCCATCGGTAATCAGGCTCATGGAATAATCACCTTCGATTAGGAATGGCAATTCTACCTGAAATTTTTCACCCGAACTTCCACTGCTTATTCCGGCTATATACCAGTCGTTCCCCTTACGGCTGGCCATAATGATGGATTTCCCCGGCTCTCCGGAAATAAGATGAGTTTCGTCAAAAACAACGGGGACATTCTGAATAAAATCCTTCACAAAATCAGGCAACGAGAGGTAAGCTTTAACATTGTCGGCAAAATGCACTATTCCCGAATTGAAAACCAGGGTTAATGCCAGTTCGTGCGCATACGTTGTGGTATGAGGGTATTTAAAATTGGTTAATCCCATTGGGGTATAATCCATCGGGCCAATAACATTGCGGGTAAACGGCAGAATTGAATTCTGCACCGGAGCCGCAGCGGTGTATGTTGAATCGAACAAATAGCATTCTTCACCTTTCACCGATTCCATGGCAAGCAGGTTGGGATAGGTTCGTGACCAGCCCCTTGGAATGGTGCAACCGTGAAAATTGACCAGAATATGGTTGTCGGCAGCATCTTTCATCACTTCGTGATAAAGCGCAATCATGTTTTGCTTGTCGCTGTGCCAGAAATCAATTTTTACTCCTTTTACGCCCCATTCTTTCAGCTTTTTAAATTCAGCTTTACGCGTTTGAGGATCAAACATGATATCACGTGGGCGTTCGGAAACCGTATTTTGAGGCCCACCGGAATTGTACCACATCAAAATTCCAACTCCTTTCGTTTGAGCATATTTAACCAATTGTTCAATATTTCCGCCAGTCATTAAATCCCAGTTGGCATCGACCAGGGAATATTCCCATTTCATTTTGGCGGCCAGATCAACAAATTGCCGAAGTGTTTTGTAATTCTTCGGGCTGTCGTTATCCGACAACCAGCCCCAGGAGGCTCGTCCGGGTTTAACCCATGTGAAATCACCGGGAATGGCCGCATCGCTCAGATTGGTAATCATTTCGGATTCAAAAATAGTCGCCGGTGTTGAACCAATAATTATTGTTCTCCAAGGCATAGTCCAAGGCAGCGCGCTAGTTGGTTTAACTTCGCCATAACCTTCAGCATCTTTTGGATTGGGAAACCGAAGCCTGTATAATCCGTTGGGTGCATTTTGTTCGAAACGGACTCCGCAATAATTGGGGTTCAGATTGGCTTCTGAAATCAACATCCAGTTTCCATTGGAGTTGAACAGCGCCGGAAAAGCCCAACCTTCTGCATTTGGAGATGCTGTGCCGATTGGAATTCCATTTTCATAGAATTGCTCGTAAGCAGGAGTATATTTGGATGCAATATCATACCTTTCAATCCAGGTTTTCCCGTTTTCAGGAATTTTAAAACCTGTCAATTCGTGTGTTATTGTGAATAAGCTCTCCGATTTTTCTGGAAATACATATTTAAAAGCCACGCCATCATTATAGGCTCTCAACACCAATTGAATCAGCGATCCTTCCGGATTTTTAAACGTCAGTTCAAGTTCATTGGCATTGTTCCGGCAAACGAGCTGTCGACCTATCAACATCTGGAAGGTTTCATCGATGGCTTTTATTTCACTTTTCGATACAAAGGAAAGGTTGTTGCTGAACTGCAGGTCTTTCCGGATAATCCCAAGTGGCGAACTTTCGATAGCGACATTGGTTTTGCCTCCCCGGATCACATCAACTTTATATTCGAGACTTGTTTCCCTGTCTGCAACTTCCGAAACCATGAAACGAATATTGTTATCAGGAGAATTTAGCTCCCATGTTTGACCAATGGAAGACTTGCAGCTTAAAACAGCAACCAACATAAATAAAAGCAGTATCGGTTTTAATGGATTATTGATCTTCATAATTATTACTTAATTAATTTATTGTTTACAATTCTATGATTGGTAATGATTACTCTAGGGTTGTACCTCCACATTAAAATCACCCGAGGTTTCAACTTCTATCATTAATTTATCCTGAATTTTAGTTTTTGAAAATGCCAGTTCTGTTCCTGTTTTATCCGTCACCCGGAACGATTTTACCTGGTTGGCACGGTCAAAAACCAATTGGCTTACTACCGGATTTGAAAACTCATAGATGATGCCGGAACCTTCTTTATAACAAGAAAGTAGTTCAGCAGTAGAAGAATAAAGCCGGAAGTTCTCTGAACGTTTGCACCGGATTATTTCAATCGTGTTGGCTCCATTCCGGAGCATATTGGAGGGGATCTGAAGAGAAAAAGGGATCTCCCGGTTGTTGATTTTATAGCTATCCACCACATCGCCATCACCATGTTGCCGGGCTTTAATAACGGCCATCCTGAACTTGTAATTCTGGATGCTGTCAACCAGGTTGCTGGCTCTCACGCCAATACCCATAGGCATACTCTGAATTATCTGAGCTGTAAGACTGTAATAGAGTGCTCCAATCTGGAATGGCAATGCACGCCAGCCTTCAGTTTGTTTCTGATACTCGGTAACGGCACCTTTCATAGGAAATTTTTTGGTTAAGGTGAGCGCATCTCTAATTTGTTCCGAAAGCATCTTTTCGTAGTCTGCCGAACTCATTCCATACTCATACAGGTAGCGGGAGAGCGTGTTCCATGGGCAATAGCCATAGTTCCTGTATTTTTCCCAATCGTTTTTTATTTCTTTTGCTGACGATAACTGTACTTCAGGAACAGGGAAGTATGGACCCAGTGAATTGGCCCAGGCCGTTTCCCAGTAATCGCATTCCTTTCCGAATGGAATCCATTTTTCGGAGCCATCGGTAAAAAGTTCAAATCCTGAATAGAAATTTCCGGCATTGTTTTTGAATTTCGATTTGATAGTTTCTTTTAATTCACCGGCCAACTTGTTGTATTCCCTGGTTCTTCCTTTATGCATTTCAGGATTTAAAGCCATAAGGACATTTGCCATGAGCAGCAAATTGTAGGTATTTACCTGGTTGTAAAGGCTGTAGCTGCGCAGAATGGTCGTGTTACTGACATCATCTTTGGTCATGTTGCGGAACATTTCGCCATTCACCACATCGTACCCAAAATATGGGCTCGATTTCAGTGAGGTTTCTCCACGGGTATCGCTGCCAATCATGCGGCGGTTTTTGTCCCAGGTTTTTTCCAGAAAATGATCAATGGATTCGAGCAGAATCCGGAATCCATCGGTTTGTAAGAGTTCTGAATTGCCGGTAGTCTGGTAATTGGTAAACATGCTGAGTGTTGCATAAAAAACGCCATCATCTTCACTTTTGCTCCAGCGGGAACCCAAAAGCTGTGAGTATTCAGGAACCTCAGTTCCATCATCGCGCCGCATAACGGAAGGATTGTTTATCGCCAGAGAAGTCCATTTTGGTATAAATTCCGGAAAACCGGACCTTGCCATCAGTGAGGTTGACATGGAACCATCGCGAACCCAAATAAGGTAATAGCAGCGACTCAGTGCGCCAAAAGTAGCACCGCCTTCATCAATCATCGAATACATAATTCGTTTGTTGATATCCAGAACCTTCATAAAATCCGGATTTTTACAAAAAATTGAAGTCGTTGCCAATTCAGGCTTTATCAAAGCTTCGTTTCGGGCAATCAGCTGATCCAGGTTGAAGTTTTCCATTTTGCGGCACAAGCGGTTTACCTGGTAAAGGTTTTCTTCACCGCCGATGAGTATTACATCTTTTTCAAGCACCTGGAGCACATAGGTTCCATCGGCCAAAATGCGGAAACGGTTTTGCTCAATACCCGGAAACTTAATAAAACTGACTATTTCCTCACCGCGTTCGGTAAATTTTTCGGTAATCAATCCATCGGTTACTTCAAATTTGGAATGAGGTTTAAACGCCAGCAACAGCGGGCTTCGCGCCGAAATCACAAAAGTGTTTTCATCAGGAATGTTAACTACAGTGATTGTATTTTTTGCTCCTGAAGGTGTTACGATTTTAATCAGGGATATAAAAGGATCGTATTCGTAGGTAGCATCCGTGCTAAGGATATCGGGCATCGAAAACTTTGGAAAAAGAACAGTTTGATTATCTCGATTCGAAAAGTTCCGCGCCACGAATTCTTTCCGGCGGAATGAATTGGGTTTATAAACAAATTCCAGGTCCGTGCCGGTAGGTTTAAACATAAGCGTCAAACGGTTTCCGCAGCGGTTTTGCAGGATCAGGTTGTTGTCGCCCTCTTCCATAATGGGATGCCTGAAATAGTTTCCCATCGACTGGCCCATCAGAGAATTTGAAAGACAGCTCATTATAAAAATGACAAAAACAAGTTTGATTATCATGATTGATTTATTAAGATAAATCTTTGATTTTTAAAGAGGAAATGAAAGTATCATCAAATTCACAAACACTTTTAAAAACTTCATCAAGTCCCCGGTTGTATTTTTCAATAAACTTAAGATCGGCAGGCAGCATAATTCCGTTTTCGTCGCTTGCTCTGAACTGGCAGGCACAAATCAAAACATGGAGTATTCTTTCGAAGGGAAGTTTTAATTCCGAAGCTAACAAAATGGCGCCAACCAGCCGGTCGTCGGGACTGAGTTTTCGCATCAGATCACAACCAACACGGTAAATGGTGTCGCCCAATGCCTTGTTCTGAAAGCGATGCAATAAATCGTCGATATGTTCGGTAAGAGCCTTCATCGAAAACTCTTCAGGATATTTTGTCTGTAAAATAACAGCCGACTGCACCATCGTTTCCCTGACTTCGGATCTTATTTCCGGAATTGCAAGCGCTTCGTACAAATACACAAACTGAGGATTATGCTTGTACCCGATGTACGCAGTTGCTGCATGTCCAAGGTTGTGAATGAATAACTTACGATCGACCCAGGCTTTCATGTTTACCTTAGGGGCAAGTCCTTCAATTTCGGGAATCGGATTTTTAAATGCCATTTTATCAAGAATCAAGGTATTATAAGGCTCAGCAAAAACCTGTAAAATATCTTCATCCATGTCTTTTTTGAGCATGATCGGCACCATTTTACCGATACTGGTTTCAACCAGCCCAACACGTTCTTCAAGTGGAAATTCTTTAGGCAAATGTTGTTTCAACTCCTGATTCATGAATTCAGCAGCATTCCGGAGATTTTCGGCGATGATGATATCAAGTGGTGTGGCATCTTCAGATTCGAATCGCCTTACCAATCCTTTGGCGATGAGAGGCATAATGGCTTTTAGTCCGTTTTGTCCGACAGAAACGGCTACAATGCGGGCTGATGCAATCTCCGCGATAACTTTCTCCCTATCACCGCCGAAAACCCCACGCACATTTTCAATCGCAATTACCGACTCCACATCGCCCTTGATCACAACCTTATAATTTCTCCGGACATTCAGTTCGTCAATCACCGGTTTGAAAACATCGATGAATACCACTTCGTAACCTCCCCGGCTAAAAAGCTGACCGATGAAAGATCGCCCAATTTTTCCAGCACCAAACAATATGAGTGTATCCTGATTTTTTTTTGTCACAGCGATGAAATTTGATGAACATATTCATTTTTAAATACCTGGACGATTTTAAATTTTTCACATTCTTCCTTTTCAATATAGGTTCCTCCAACATAGAAACATGCAAATCCTCCGGAAGCCACGCCCCAATAAATGGCTTCTTCAAACTTCAGCTTATCATTTGTTTTTACTTTTAACTGCCAGGCCAGCGAAGCAATTATTCCGCCGGCAAAATTATCGCCACAGCCTGTGGTATCTCCTTTTGAAGAAGGATTCAATGCGATGCCAAGTGCAACTTTCTCAGAAACAGGTAATTTAAACAGTTCCGTTTTTTCAAACAAATCGCCGTTTGAACAGGCATAAAGTTCACGTGAGCCATTGGTAATGATAAATGCGCCAATATGCTGTCGGATAAAGAATCCGGCAGCTTCATCAATCGATTTTTGTCCGCTGATTTTAAGAGATTCCTCACAATCCATGATCAGTAAGTCGATTAACCGGTAATCGTCCGGTGTGTCGACCAAAGGCCAGGGTTGGTCTGGATTTTTCTTTTCATTGCGAAAGTCAAAAACGGTATTAACTACCGTCAAACAACCATTCAGTTTGGCTCGTTTGAGCAAAACCGTCAGGTTATCATGAATTTGCGGAACAAGTGCTGTGCCTCCGAAACAGACAATATCGGCACTGAAAAAATCTTCGCCCAAAAGATCCGGTGAATAATCCCAGGCCGCGCCGATGTTGTTAATAAAAGTCCTTTCCCCCTGGTGATTATCGTAGGTGATATCTGAAAGCACATCAGTGAACGGTGTCTTCTTTTCAGAGATTTTGCGGTAATGATCAATATTTAGCGGGGTTTTCCTGACCATCTGATCAATCAGCACGGCAGTATCATCGTCACCGGTCCCACCGTAGAAATGCACTTCAAAATCTACTTTGTTCAGTAATTGAGACGTATTTATCAGTGAGACAAGTCCCGGTCCGCCGATGTTGAAAGCTTCAGGTTTCTGATCTCCGGTGATCTCGCGGAATATTTCATTGTATGTAGTGCTGGTGAATTTTTCGAGTTCTTCGGTAAAAACCAATCTTCCTGGTGCGAGGCCACCATCACCGGTTTGGCGCGACAGGTATTTGAGAAACTGAGGTGAGTTGAATTTCACGCCCGTGTACAAATAATCGGCTAGTGCACAGCCGGTTCCGGCAATGGTTATTTTTTTACTCATCAGTTAGAGGTATCGTTGATAGTCAGATGCGAGGAGGTGCAAGGGTTCCTCATCCTCCTCAATTACTGGAAATCTTCCGATGGTTTCCTTGAAACGGTTGTCGTTGGTATCGTCGTTCACTGCGCTTACTTCGCCAACCAGCACTTTCCCCTTTCCAGCTTCACCATAAAACCGGTGGTAAATACCTTGTTCGAGGCAGATGCTTTCGCCTGGTGTCAGGATAATTGCTTCCCCCGGCTGGAGATTGTGGACAATTCCATCTGTTTTTACAGTGAACGGCTGATCGGAAAAATTCTCCTTTTCGTCGGAGTTGTATAATTCAATTACGAGATTTCCTCCGCCCCGGTTAATGATGTCTTCCATTTTGGCCCAGTGAAAATGCATAGGTGTTTCCTGATTTTCCTCTACGATCATGATTTTTTCGGCATACGGCTTAGTGTCCACCTTGTATTTGCCATTACGGATGGTAAAAAGAAACAATCCACGTTTGTAGAAATCGCCGGAACCGAAATCGGTAATGTCCCAGCCCAGCATATTTTCGATAACTTCCGAAGCAAGTTCCTTGTTTTTTTTCCAGTCAGCCAGGCTCCAGTAGGCCCAGGGAGGTAAAATAAATTGCTTTTCTGCCATAAAGGCTTTGGCTTCATGCAAAATCAGATTTATTTCGCTTCGTTTCATATCGCTTTCGTTTTTTGTTCAGTATTCTGTAGTAATATTTCTTTGGGAAAGGTTTGGGAAAAAGTTGTTTTCTTCAATTCAGTTAATTCATTTGGTTTTGTTTAGGGTCCTTACTGCCCAAAGGCTTGTAGAGGAAGGTATATTCCGAAGAATATTCGGGATGCCCTTCAACTTCGAGAATAAGTTTAAAGCTATTGGAATTGATGAAAGGTAATTTGCAACGTTCGGTTGGCCCGGCCAGGTTTGTATTGGCTGACAGAGCATCGTATTCCCAGTTTAATAATTTTAATTCAAAGTTATCTGCTGCAATTTTTACGCTTACATTTCCTTTGCCAATTGAGTCTGGAAGATCATTCAGCATCCACAGATCTGCTTCAAAATCTTCCCCTTCGGTATATACAAACTTCCTGATTTGAGCCGATGCCAGAAACGGCCGGCACGCATTTTTAACCGCATAAAATCCAGGCTTCGGTATGTTGGGCCAATTTACAATGCTGTTATTAGCAGCCGTTGGCCAGGGCTCGTTAAAACACCAGTTTAAAGCCATCGAACAATAGGGTTTCTGCCGCCGGGCTTCTTCATAAATGCACTTATAGCCTTCGCTTTGCAGCAATTGACTATTGGCGACCAATTCCTCCATGTTTTTGGCTTCGCCGAAATAAAATTTAAGCACTTCGGGCATAAGCCAAGTATCGCCTACCCAGGCATTAAAAGCATGGTGGCTTTCCCATGATGTTCCGGGTTTTGGTGGCCATAGTTCAGATTCGGGTATAATCTTTTTCAACACTTCGACTGATGAAAGCGCAGGCACTCCAAACTCGGTATAAGCGGAATTGTACGACCTGGGCATCCATTGAAAAACCTCTTCGTTGGTTTCCCAAAAACGGAAAACATAATTTCCGTGTGCCATTCCCATTACCGGCGATGTTGGAAGAAATGGGGTGTTTGGGTCGAGCCGATAACACTGGCTGTTAAGCAAGCGTAAGGCCAAGGATTGATCCGTCATTTGGCTCCACGAATTAAACAATTCGTTGCCACCACACCATAATGCAAGCGAAGGATGCGCTTTTAACCTCTGAATTATTGCCTCCGATTCCTGTTCAAGGATTTTCAGGTAATGCGCGGTGCCTTCGTAATTATTACATGCCAAAGGGAACTCCTGCCATACTAAAATCCCTTTTTCGTCGCACAATTCGTAAAAGGATTCTTTGTTTATGATACCGCCACCCCACACACGCAAAATATTGAAGTTTGCTTCTTTTGCCCTGTCGAGTAATTCGTTGTAGCGATCGCAGGTAATTATTCCGGGAAAAATCTCGGGATTAACCCAATTGGTGCCTTTGGCAAATATTTTACGACCGTTTATTTCGATCTGAATAGGAGGGATGCTCCTTGTTTTAGGAAGGGTTTTAGGGAAATCCCATGCTCCTTCGTTCATAACCAACTCAACCTTCCGGAAACCAATTTTTGAGGTTTTCTGATCAATCAACACACCGTTGGCATCAAGTAACTGGAAATCCATGCTGTATAAATACGGTACTCCATGATCATGAGGCCACCAGAGTTGTAGTTGGCCTATTTCGCCTAATAGTTCAATTTCGTTTGATTTAAAACTACCTTCTTTATTTAAAACTACCTTGCCCTGCGTATTGCTGATTGTAAATTTATACTGGCAATTTTCGAGATTTGCTCCTTTTATCTTACACGAAATGTTGGCTTTTTTCAATTCTTTATCCAACAAATAATTCAAATCCAGATCCGAAATTTCAGATTTATTCTGAATTACCAAACCGCTTTCGTCCCATATTCCGACAGGTACAAGTCGTGGATGCCAGTCCCAGCCGTAGCTTACAGCCGGTTTTACACTTTGTGCGGCCTGCGAACGGTCAGCAGGCTCTTTTTGAAGTTTTGGAATCGGATATATTTTAACCAGCAATTCATTTTTATCTTTCAGTTTCGAAGTCAGGTCAAGCTTTACCGCAGTGAACATTCCCTCCTGGTAAAACAATTTCTCTCCATTGAGCCAGATTTCAAATTCGTAATCTATCCCTTTCGAGACAAAAAAACATTTCTGATTTTCGCTGATTGATGGCCTTTTAAAGGAAGTGCGGTAGGTAAAATACTGGTCTTCCATCCAAAGGTAATCCTTCCAGTTTTCGGCAAAGTAATAAATGTCGTATTTCAGGGCTTTAGCCACATCGAGCTGAACGGCTCCGGGAACAGCAGCTGGATACCATTTGGCAGGCACGTCACTGGATTTTGAAGCGTAACCGATTTCCCAGTTTAACGGGCTGATTTCAGGAAGATCTGACTTTTGAGCCATGGTAAATAAGCTGTTTATTAGAATTAGTATGAGAAAGCTGTACTTAAATTGTTTTTTCATTGCTATTGATTTGATAGAAAGAACTGATAATCAATTGCTGCTTTGAATCTTTACTTGCTATTCGTTTTGTAATAATCCAGGCACCAGATGTACACCCCGGCACTCCAGCCGAAAAACTCATTGGCATTGTATTCCAGGTCATTTATTCCGCCGGTTACCACATCGTATTTTTCGTAAACAAAACCCGGTGATCGTTTTTTAATAAGCGTATCGTTTTCTTTAAATGTTCCCGGATTGGGTTCAATGAAATTTTTAGTAACAATATCCAGGTATTTACTGCAAACCCTCAATGCTTCTTCCTTAAATCCATAATTATGCAATGCCTGAACAGTAAGCTGAAACATAGGTGGCCATCCTGCCGGGTAATCCCACTGGTAAAGAATGGATTGATCCGTTTTTTCGCAAATTGTAATCCCGTATTTATACTCAAACAACGCAAGGTTTTTTACCGTTTTCTTAGCCTGGCCTTTAGTTGCAATGCCTGTTACCAATGGGTACATACAAACAATACTTGCTATGGACGAGAACTTTTTATTCACAAAATCATAATCCACAAATAAGCCCCGTTCATTGTTCCAGCAGTATTTGTTGATCAGCACTTTCCGGTTTTCAGCCATTGACTTCCAGTCGGGTTCATTGCTTAACGACAGTTCCGAAACCATCCAGTCGAAAAACATTTCGTATTTATAGAGGTTTGAGTTTAACTCAACCGGAATAAAATCGGCACACCGGTTCTCGAACCGGGGATTGAAATCCATCCCGCTTTCAGCCTCGGCAGCATAATGACCGGCAATTTTCAGCTTTTCGTTTAGGGCAATTGAATCAGGATGCTTTTGTAAAAGACCTCTCTCAAAACATGAAGCATACAATTCCGATAACTCCTTTTCAGAGGCATGATGATAAAAACGCTGCAAGCCTGGAATCGCAGTATTGTGGTTTTCAATGGCATTGCGGCTGGTATCGGTCCAGAAATGATATTCCTTTTTCAAGGTATGATAGGCTTTTTTCAACCATTGTTTATCGTGGTTTTTAGCATACACATCATTCACGATCAGGGCAAGGAAAGGCGTTTGGGAGCGATTCATCCCCCAGTTCATATTGGCATTGGGAACAAAACCAAGTGTATCCACTTCCCATAAAAGGTTATCTGCCGCATTTTGGGCATATATACTCAATGAATCAATCAGCAATAATCCCTTGTTAGTGAAATAGTTATCCCAATAAAAAAGCAAAGGGTTTCCTTTTGCTATCGTCATAAAAGGTTTGGGTGGAACAATGCCGGTCTTTTTTAGCCATGAGGCTCCCGAACTGTCAACCCTGGAAGTATGCCAGTTTTTGTGAATAAAGGATTCAGCTTTATTCCAATTGTCTTTATTTTCAGGAATAAACGCGTTTTGATTCTTACAGGCTACGAAAACCAGTAAGACAATGAATGCCCAAATCAATTGTAGTTTAAATTTCTTCATTCCCAATCTGGTGTT
>Ga0316612_1000242_pt1 | contig 19964 bp, 34 predicted proteins | sample MIS2016226_MG_FD_207676 | JGI IMG/M metagenome (GOLD analysis project Ga0316612, IMG submission 207676) | Microbial mat bacterial communities from Middle Island sinkhole, Lake Huron, Michigan, United States - MIS.2016.226 | ecosystem: Environmental > Aquatic > Freshwater > Lake > Sediment... | reverse complement strand
TAAAATGTGAAATGATGCTATAATAGCCTTCGCAAAAAAAAATTACTTTGCTTGCCGATGTAGCACAGGGGTAGTGCAGCTGATTCGTAATCAGCAGGTCGTGAGTTCAAATCTCATCATCGGCTTATTTTTCATACCTAAAAACAGTCTAAACGCCTTACACTGCAAGGTGTTTGATATGCCGTGTATTTTGTCAATACTACCTAATACTACCTAATACCACCTAATCGACAGCCTTTATTTAGTCTGGATTTAGTCTAAGCCGAATTATGCCAATCGAAATCGACGGGAAAATTGCTCAAGCTAATGGGCGGTTAAAAGCTGCAAATGTTCGCGTAAGGATACAAAGACAAGGAGACAGGCTCTGGTTAAGGGGAACTTTCCCGCCTAAGCCTAACTCTCAATTTGAAAATTCTAGACAGCAAAAATTTGCGTTAGGCACTCAAGCTAACCCCCTTGGGGTCAAACTTGCTGAAGCTGAAGCTCGAAAAGTTGGAGCGTTGCTAGATTGCAAAGAATTTTCTTGGGCCCCATATTTAAAAAATGAGGTCAACGCTGCAACCTGTGACGAATGGGTAGAGAAATTTGAAAAAGATTATTTCTCTAAGCGCGATCGCAACCCTAAGACTGAGACAACTTGGCGCAAAAATTACCACGAAGTTTTAAAAAGATTGCCAGTCGATGAGCCGTTAAACTTTGAAAACTTAAAAACTCTAATCCTACGCACGGAACCAGACACCCGAAGCCGTCAAAATTACTGCATGGTGATTAACTCACTAGCAAAGTTTTGCAAACTAGATTTTGATTTTTCCGTTTATTCAGGCAAGCATTCACCCCTAAAAGTTACGCCGCGTGATTTACCCACCGATGAGGAAATTCAAGAGGCTTACCACAAAATCACTAACCCCGCTTGGCAGTGGGTTTATGGAGTAATCGCCACTTACGGAATTAGACCCCATGAGGTTTTCCATCTCGACTTAGCAGACATACCGATCGCTACTGTCACCGATGGCAAAACAGGAGCGAGGCGCGTATGGGCTTGCTATCCCGAATGGGTCGAAACTTTCCAAATAAAAAACGTCTGCTTACCCGCAGTCACAGGAAAAGCAAACGTTAATTTAGGCGAACGAGTTAGCAAAGCTTTCAAGCGTTACGGTGTACCCTTTGCCCCCTATGATTTGCGCCATTGTTGGGCAGTGCGATCGCTAGAATTTGGGCTTGACATTTCCCTAGCTGCTCAACAGATGGGACATAGTGCCAAAGTTCACAGCGATTTGTATCATCATTGGATATCAGACAGACATCATCAAAAAGCCTACGATTTACTCATGCAAAGAAGCGATCGCCCGAAACCACCAACCCTATAAAACAAGAGAGGCGGCGCATAGCGCCGCCTCTCTTGTTTTATAGACTTTCCTTCAGATTATTAAGACGCTCCTCAAGTCGTACTAACTTGCGGTCAACATCACTCAAAAGATCGAGTGTATCTCGGTGCATCATAGCGATCGCATCGGTATCTTTACGAAGCCCAGCGATCGCCGCCGCTTGCTTGCCAAAGCCAAACGAAACACCAACGACTGTAAAACCTAGAGGGAGAAATTCCAGTATATTCATGCAGCTAACCTTATGGCTTATATCCCATAGGGATTTAAAATCGCGTCAAACTCTAGCAAATCTAATTTTTTAGAGTCAGGAGGGGGAACCCATTGCCAGATCTCAACAAATAGCCCTTGATGATACGCAACAGGCTGAAATCTGAGATAGTAGCTACCCAAATCGGTTTGCATATCAAAATTAACCTGCTCACCGAAGCCCACAAAGTAGCTAATCCCCTTAACTCCCCCCGTGAACTGTTGCCACAAATTCCCAGACTTCCGCCATTTGCGCCGCTTTATATCCGTAACCTTAATGGCTATGTGAGCAGATGCAAGCAGGGAAGGGATCAGGATTGCATCAACGCGACCTACTCCAATATTGAAACCTGTCACGCCGACCCAACTCATCCCCATTCACCCTCTAACTCATCACCATCAACCAAATCGTATTCACCACCGAGGGCATACTCGATCGCCTCATTAAAAGAGACAGTTTCGAGAACGCCCGATCCTGCTCGTTGCACCACGCACTGAGAGCCATCAAAATCCACAGGCAAGGAGCCATTAAGGATCTCATGAAAGCCCTCATCACAAGGGAGCATAATGAGGCGATCTTGCATCATACGAAGTTAGCCCAATCAGCTTCAGAATATTGTCCTGAATACTTTCTAAAGGACTCAGGGATCGAGCCATCGTTAGAAGGATCAAAAAATGTGTTAGAGCTAATCGAGGTAGCGTTTGCGCCTGTGCCTTTAGTAGCAATAGATTGCACTCTAGGAGGTTTAGGAAAACTCGCACCAAAAACCAAATCTTGCTCTGTGCCAGTAACTTCCTTAATCCCCAAAGTTGCGAAATTAGCGCCAAGCTTAGCCTTTTGGGTTTTACGCATACCCCAAGCATATTTCACGCCGTTTACAGTCACATAAACAGGGACTTGAAAAGTAGATTTAGATTTTCTACCATTTGATTTTGCCTTGGTGACATTCCAGCCAGCCGCAATAGCCGCCGCAATAGCAGAAGGTGCGATAAAGCTAGATTCGGTTCCAGTTGCAAAAGTCTTAGAGGCGCGTTTAGGCTTTGGGTGATTTGCCTTAAAAATCAAGCCTGTAATCGGAGTAGTAACCTCAAGAGCTTGATGTCCTAAAATTGTCCCCTTGGCTGCATCAATTACGGTTCGGAACCCGTACTTATGATCCGCGTAAGGCGCTGCAAGCGCCACATAAACTAATCGAGATGTCATGATGTTTACTCACAAAAAAACTAGAAAACTAGATTAGAAATATCTAGAACTAGATTAGAAATATCTAGAACTAGATTAGAAGTATCTAGGCAGTGACAGCAGTTGTAGCAGCCTTATTGAGAGGCGCACGGCTAGAGAAGCTGTAGTTAGAAGTAACGTAAAAGTTGTTATTCGCAGAGTCAAAATTAGGAACACCACTAACAGGCGCAGGATAGCTATTCAACTTAGTTGTATTGGCTGGATTTGCGTTGTAAGTAGCTTCGGCTTCAACAGCAGAGTCAAGCAAATTTGTAAGAAACTCGGCAACTTTCTGATCGGAAAGATCGATCGCGCTTTCTCCCATTAACAAAGACAGGTCGATAGAAAGAACTGAACCCGATGTCGAAAAAGCATCAGAGCCTAAAGAGGTATTCAAATCAGCAAAAGAAAGATCGGCAGACATAAAACTAAACCATATTTAGCGTTTACAGAATTAATCTAGCGTACTTTCACGAATTTACAACACTACATATAGATACTGAAATTGTCGCTAGATGCTAGGATTAGATGCAAGGATTTAGACAGAACCCAATGGGTTCTGTCGTAGTACAGGTAATTTTTCAGCACTTTCTAAATACTTTATAAATTTTTGTAAATATGCTGTTACGCGCTTATCCATACCTATTAACCACAAGCCGCCGAGCGATCAAGCGAAAAACTGGGAAGTTTGGCAGAACTTACCAATACAGCCCAAGAGGTCGGCTATTAGAGAGATTGTCTAAAGTGCTTGGAATGAGCAGGGAGGCTGTTTATAGCCAACTCATGCAAGAGCGAGAATATTTACTTAACCAACAAAACTGATGGAATTACAGCAGACTTACTCGCGGACACAGCAAATCCTTAGCGCTTTTGGTGCAAATGATTCATCCATGCGAATCATTTACCAACCGTCGGCAATCTCGCCATACGATCGCGTGCAGACTTTGCGGTTTTACGGATTCATCACATCGCTACGGATGAAAGTAGATATCAACAGCATATTGGAAGCAGATATTCCTAATTTAGACGCAGATTCCTCAAGGCTCGAAAGACTTACAGCCATGCGGAATATGGAATGGAAATCACCTCGCAAACAAATTACTTTTTATCTAAAAACAGCTAATTGTCCTTGGCAGCCTATTTTTGATGTGAGCTTGCTTAACCGATTGCCTTACTACGCGGTTAACTTGTTACCTTACCTAACCGATAACATCAGCTTTGACACCTCAAATGATTGCCTGATCGGGGCGCAAATTACTAACGCAGGATATGGACTTTTAGAAGAAAACGATCGCGTAACTCTCTATGGCTCAGTGCGTGAAGAAATAACCACACTCCCCACAGACAGCAAAGAAATTAGCTTTGCCACTCCCCACAGTTGGACGGTTAACAGCACATCGCAATTAATTCTCCCTGCTAACCCGAATCGCCAACAGGTGACGCTGATTAATACCAGCTTGACCGATGAAGCCTTTATCAACTATGGCGGTATGGCAAGCCTAGGGCAAGGCATAACCCTGATGCGTGGCGGTGGTAGCTATGAGATAAACCTCTCTAACCTATATCGCGGCGCAATATCCGCAATATCTGCGAACCCATTAACCCTAACTGGTATAGAGGCGGTCTAATGTTTGACTTAGATTCTTGGTTTATGCCTGAAAATCGCAGCACGGCTCAAAAGGAAGTGGAGGCGATCGCATTGCCTTACAAGTGCGGAAAAATCGAAGCCGAATTAATCGCCTATCGATTTATCAATCATGAGCCTTTGCGCTCCTATATGATTCGTCAACCCACACCGATGAAACTGCTATGAGAGGCGCGGCGCGAGTCGGTGGGCGATCTTTCAAAATGCCTCAAGGTAAAGAACCCACAGGGGGATTAAATCCGTTTGAGTATTTAATCCCTATTAGTGATCTACCAGTTGCGCCCGTGCTAGTGCCGATTAATGATGAATGGTCAATCTCTAATTTTGATGATCCTGTAAACGAGAAAGACTGCGCCGCTTACCCTGCCTCTCCCTATTGTGATAATGAGCTATTCGCACCAACGTTCATGGGGTTTGAACCAGAAATAAAAACTAATGGCTGTGAGACTTGCTTGTATGTCTATCCAGTCATCGTATTTCTAAAGGTGCAACCCACAATTATTTGTAAGCGCGATCCAAATTGTGATCGGGAACCAGAGCCACCGCCCCAAATTGGAGATTTACCCAGAAAGCCTAAGAGATATAACGAGAATGTCCAGCCAAACGCCTACAAATCTCAAGAATGTGCAGATCGGGAAAGCATCATTAATATTGTGATAAATAGAGAGAACGATTCCGTTGAAGAGTGGCTTAAAAGGGAACAATCTTATTATATTGAAACTATAAAAGCTAGAACAGATGCTCTGGCTGTCGGGTATAGGCTAGTCAGCTTCTCATTTAAGGAGAAACCTTATACGGAGAACGGAATTAGAGGCGCAAGCAGGAATTGTTGTGAGATCAATCCACGCTATTTCTATCTCGCTAATGGAAAGATGGTTTTCTCTACTATGGCGGATATGTTCAAAAAGAACGCCATCTACGTAGAAGTAACAGTGCAAAGCAGAGACGGCAAAAAGACTTTTACAGAAAATCTTATGTATCTCGGTGCATTTGGCTATCAAACATGGGAGGTGGGAGCGTGTTGCGGAATGCCTGAAATCAAGCCTCCGCCTCCTCCGCCTCCCTATCGCGATGATGGCACAAATAACCGTAGAGGGACAGAGAGACCAAACAGGAAAAAACCGCGTAGAAAAAAGGATGACGATGATATGTGCTGTAACGAGTGTAGAGACGCTGTTGATAAGACAAACACTGTCCTAAAGGAAATCAGGGAGATGAAGAAAGTTCTGGGAGCAGGAAAGCTTGAAAAAGCCCTTAATGCTGCTGTGGGGATTGGCGATGACAGCATAACTGGAATCGTGAATCTTTTGGCAAAGAGAATCGGGACAAGTCGCTATCCTGTCGAAGTACCTGAGAGTTTGTTGACGGGGGTAGGAGATAAGGTGCAAAAGGTAGAGAGCATGACGGATTATCTGTACTGGCTAACCCATCAATTCGATGCACTTGTAGGCGAGTTTCCGATCAAGATTGAGGTCGATGATATTGATCCTCTGACAGAAGGAAAGCAACCAAAAACCCTAGAGATTGACAACATCGCAGAGGCGCTTGCGGAGACTTACGCTCTCAGCCTAAAGAATGCCATCAACCAAGAAGTAGAGCTAAACGTTTTGTTTCGTTTGGCTGGCGAAGTCATCGCTACCAAAAACTGCACTGCAATTACTCAAGATTATGTCAAAGCTAATGCGACTTTCTTGGGTTATAAAGGCAATCAAAAAGATAGGGAACTTACCTATAATTTCGATTTGGAATTAACCAAGGATGGAATCCCCAATGCTGACACCTTAGAGCGAATGCTTAAGAGTAAAAAAGCGTTTATCCAAGGATGGGAAATCAACGACAAAGAAACGGTGGTGGGATTCTTGCAAAAGTTGATGTTTGCCGCAGGAATAATTAAGGCGGTATTTTTCCGAGGTAAAAAACGGCTTAAGACCTTTAATGATGAGCTAACCAGAATGGCGACCGATGCCAAGGAAGGCGCGGCTAATTGGGATAAGTTTGTGCGCGACATCGAAGATCCCAACAGCGATTTTAATAAGGATGCGAGTGAAAAACCTGAAATCAAAGAAATTAGAAAAACTCCCCCAAGCCCCTAAAGATAAGCAATGAGTACACTCCAATTAATCAAAAAAAATCTAGCGTCTCGCGCCATCCGTAGCAAAATTACGGGGGGAAGTATTACGCGAAAAATGAAGCTGTCCCATGAAATTAGCCGACAAGGATCTAATAGCTTTCTAGGCAATATCCAAAAGGCGTGGGATGGGTTTACATCGGGATTGATGAAGGTTATCGGCGGCTTAGGATGGGGCGGCAATGCTCTCGCAGGTGCTTGGGCATGGCTTAGCTCAAAAGCAGTTCAGGTATGGACGTTTGATTGGAATCAAAGTGATAAGCAGCTAGAAACCCTAATGGAATCGCAAAATGTCCGTATTGCGGCAGCTTGGGGGAATGCCCTAGGGCGCGGTGTGGGATGGTTGGCGGGAATAGGGTTGGGTTATGGGGTCAGCTTTCTTTGCCCTGTGATTGGTGGATCGATGTTGGCGAAAACCGTCGGATCAAAGGTAGGAGCCGAAGCGTTAGGCGAAATATCACAGGGATTTTTAGGGGCAGTTACCCAAACATTAGGAGCATGGGCAGATAACACGGTAATTAGTGCCTATATCAACTATAGGAAATTGGTAAAAAGCTTACCTGAAAGCGTTTTGGGCTCAATTTATGGATCGAGCAAAGCCAAATTTTTGAAAGAATCATGGGGAAAAGAAGGTGGACCAAACTTGTCTTTCGCTTATCAGAAAGAAGAATTTATCGAATCCATTGAAAACAAAAACTTAAGAGCTTTTGTCGATGCGTTTCTAGAAGAGGCATGGGACGGATTTACAGAATCAGGGTTTATCGTCGCTCAAGAGCTTGACTCTGCCTATACACAGGCGAAACAGGCACAGGAAACCGCGAAAGGTAAGAAGCGGACTGTAAAGCTAATCCCTGATAAGCGGAAAAAGACCGAGACTTTAACCCTCAGTGCTGGGGAAACGGATCTACAGGAATCGGTTTTAGAGACTTTAAATAATTACCGACTAATTTCTAATCGTGATGTCGGGCAAATTGTGGGGATGCCCGCCGATGATTTTATGTCAGCGAAGCCATTACGCCGCCAACTAACCATCGTTTTTAAAACCAAGAAAGAACCACCTTGGGTAATGCCAGACGGGAAGAAAGCTAAAGAGTATGTGGTCACGGTTCCCGATGCTGATTTGGGGCTAACTTGGAACAAAATCAAGCTTGCTGCTAAAGCCTATTCTTGGGGAAAGTTCCGTGCGACGGCTCACTTAGATAATGGGCGGCAAATGGCTGTTTATGGGTCTAGCAAAGGTGAAGCGGAGAAGTCTTTAAGGAGGATGGCTGAATTAAGTACTGCCAAGATTTTGGCGCTTAACGTAACGGAAGAAGTAGAAAAGAAAAATCTCAGTTTAAAGAAGGAGCCAAAAACGGTATACCCTGCCTACGCGACTTTGCTAGTCCGCCGCCCAACTACGGGCGAGGACGGGCGAAACTTTACCGATAACACGAAGCTATCGGAGGATCGAATTAGGATCGATTTATGGCCCACAGAGAAACCCGCAGGACTGCAACCACTTAAATAAAAAACTATGCCTATCTCTAACCCAATCATCCAAGGGCTGACAGTTAATCAAATTACTCAGCAATACATTACGCAAGGGGCAGACGTAACCCTAAGTAATATTGACCCCTTTGAGGCTCCAACTGAGACTAAGAAGTTTTGGCTTAACCAGTTGACAAAAAAACTATTTTTAGCGATCGCTACTAATTCGCTATCTGATTGGATAGCGATCGGCGGCGATACTATTGGCGCGATTGATTGGGATGCGATCGCTAACAAGCCGAATACTTTCCCCGTTGACACCGCAAGCATTTTAAATAAAATCCTTGTTCAAAATGGCGCGGTGTTGACCACTGACGATAATGTAATTTTTGAGGACTAACCATGACCAGACACTCAACACTGACTAATCCTAATGATTTGCACTACGCCAAGGTGCGAACTTTTTCGGGCGATCCTAATTTGGTATATCCAGATTTTGCCGATCAATTATTAATCGCATCAGACAGCAAAAGAATTTACGCCTCGACCTCGACCGATCAAGGTGCGATCGTGCAACTTGTGGCGAATATAGGCGAGAACTTAGTAGCCAGTGTTGAGCTAACTAATTCACCGCCCACGATCCGCCCAAATGCAAGTGGCAAACTATTATTGGATACCTCTAGCAATAGCTTTTATGCTTCGGTTCTAAATCCCGTTGGGGTGTACTGGTGGAGGCGCGTCGCGGATTTAAAGCCTTTTCTGATCTCATCTTTTAGCACTGGGGGGGTCAATGCAACCTCAACCGATCTACTATTCAAATGGTTTTACTCGCCTTTTACTGATTTAGAGATTGCATCTGCGCCTTTTGATTTCACCTTAGAAATTGCGACTATCTCTGGTGTGCAAGGGGCAAGCCTAGATTTTTCTGATCTGGTTTATACCTATGGGCCAGGTGCATATACGATCGGCTACGAGATCCTTAATCCTTCGGCTTTTGACGGGCTAAACCTTTCGACACAAGTACTTTCCCTGTATGACATCGAATATCAGGGAGGGAGTGGGGTTAGATCAAACCCTTCCTCACTGACTTGTAATGGGTTGCAAGTTTCCTCAGACTATCTTTATGTCTATGATTTACCGCCAAACTCCTTTAATGGACAAATTGGTTTTGATTTCCAACTAATCACGATATAAACAAAAAAAAGACGGGTAATTTATGAAGCTGTTGTTATTCTTTTTGGGCTTGGGTCTAATCACTGCGTCGGTATTTCTTATTCGTCCCCTCGTCCGCAACTTGCCGCAGTTTGGCTTCCTAGAGTTTCTTATAGGCTCTTTTGCCCTGTCGTTGCTGTCGGGCGGTGTGAAAATAGTTTGGGCTTCGTTCTTTGTCCCGTAGAAATTAGCATAGGCGGCGCGATGCGCCGCTTATGCCATTTATTCTTTGCCTGAAACAAGAAAGGCGATCGCTAAATTAGCGATCGCCTTTCTTGTTATTGATTAGCTTTGTCCATCTCCTCCCTAAGCGCTTGCCACTTTTCAGGCATTTTAGTTTTGATATCATTTTCGATTTGAATTACCACCGCCCTCTCTAGGTAAGAGCCGATCGCTTCATCGGTCAGATTGCAAATTTTGCGAAGTGTGTAAGCGTGTAAATCTGATAGGCGTAAATTAAACTGTTCAGCCATATTTAATGTGTTTTCAATGTGTTTTTACATTGTCTGTCATGTTAGGATAAATTAAAAGCACGGCGCTAGATTTGAGACCCTTCGCCGTGCTTACCCTTTCATCAAGAGTATTAAAGATTATGGCAGCAAAGAAACCGCTTGAGGTAGTGCCATCACTACCGACACAGGCAGAAACGACTGAGCAAGATTTAGAAAATCTGCTTTCGGCGCGATTGGCTGATGAGCTTATTAATGAGGTTGACATCGGGAAACTGGCTAAGCTCACCGTTTCCAAGATGGGCATTAAGCTTAAGCAAAAATTTATTGATTGGTTGATCTCCGATAATTCGGCGGCTGTGCCATTGAGTGAGGTAGATGCGATCGCTATCGAATCCCAAGAGGTGGCGGCATGAGTATATTTAATTTGTTTCGCTCTACCGAAGAACAGGAAGAAACTGCTAACCAATATCAATCTTGGCGCGATGAAAATCCTGATAATCCTAGCGATGATGACTTTTATCAGGATGATGATAGCGACGATGAGACGGGCGATGAGCCTGAGAACGTGAAGCCTTGGCTAGGGTGGTTCGGGTTATGAACAGCGATAAAAATCTAATCGTCATCAACCGATTTACTCTATTTCTGCTCTGTGCGGGTTGCGTCTGCGTGACGGTTATTCTTGCACTGCCAAGCATGATCGATCGCACTGGTGACGCAATCCAAAGGATTGAACTACGCAAAATTGGAGAGAAGAAATGATAAAGACTTTTATCGCCACTGGTTTTAGTTGCCTCTCGGTTGGTTCAATCCTTGGGTATGCCATCTCGGAACTAACCCGACAGCCTCAAAACTTGCAAGCTCAAAACGCTCCCGCCGCCGCTCCTAGTGTGCCGCCTAAGCCAACTCGCAAGGAACTAGAGGATCGATATATCAAGGCTCTCAATGGTTATCGCCTCACTATCGACAAAAAAGAGTTAAGCATCTTTACCGATAACCAACTTAATAACGAGGTTTACCGCTTGGAAAGCTTGCTTAGAGCAGGGAAAGCCTATACACCGCCTGATTAACTCGCAATCATTTAACTAACATTAACCGCTATTTTGTAGCGGTTTTTTACTAACAGGAATTATTATGACTAGCTTTACTCGTGACACGTTTCACAATTCCCAAATCCTGCTCTCTAGCAAGGTTTTTCGCTATGCCACATGGTCAAGCCATGCGATCTATGGCTGTGCGGTTAGCCTGTGTCTAGCGTCCTTTATCCCATCTCACATTTCCCTTAAGTTGATTACTTCAGCGATCGCGCCCGTATTATTTGCGGTGAGTAATCGCCTTGATAAGTTGGCTCTCTATGCCGATGGTTATGGTGCGATCGGTGAAGCACAAAGCCATATTCAATATAGAAACTGGTTAGATGCAAGTCTGCAACCTCCTAAGCGCGAAATACAGGTACAACCTCCTGTAGAAGCACTTGCCCCCGTCAAGTTTGCGGATATCAGAGAAGCACTCAAAAAACCGCACATGATGATTCTTGGTGAAACTGGATCGGGTAAATCGGTGCTGTGTAAATACTTTGCAAGCGAACTCAAAATACCTTGTATCGCTCTCGATCCTCATGCCAGTCCGCACGATTGGCAAGGCGCGAAAGTAGTCGGGCAAGGGCGCGACTATCAGGCAATTGGGGATGAGTTAGCCAAGCTGGTCGAACTCATGGACGCAAGATATAAGCAACGCGATCAGGGTGTCTCGCAGTTTGCGCCCCTTTTACTCATCATCTGGTTCAGATTGATTGTTAATTAGCAAATCCAAAATCCTACGGTTTTCAGTTTGCAAGCCTTTCAAAATGCGCTGATGTCGGTCTAATTGCTTTTGCTGCCTAGAAATCACTTCTAAAACTGCGTTGCGCTCCTCCCGATCCATTGCCATTTGTTGAGCCATTGCTTCGATCGCTCTGGCGTTTGAGTTAGCGATCGCTCGCGTATCTCTGATGTCATTGGCGTTCTGTTGAGCGATTTCTCTAGTTTCAGCGATCGCCTTAGAGTTACGGTTTGTGATTTCTAAGGTCTGTGCAATTAGTTCTTGCAGTTGCTCAAATGTCATAGTCATTAGTTTTCTCCTTGCTTAGCTAACCAGATTTTAAACTCGTTGAATTTATCCCAACTGCGAGACGTGGTTTTAAATTCACCCCGTTGGTTTGGTGATTGCCCCCAGCTTGTCGCCTGTTCTTCCTCGAACTGCTCTAATTTTCCGAGTAGTCCCGATGAAGAGTTTAGATCCGAGAGTTTTACTTTGCCATCGTTGATGTCAGTGGCAAGATTTTTAAATACTAGGTGCAGGGATTGAGGCAGTCTAACAGTTGATGTTTCGCCTAAGTTTTCCCAGCGACTTTTAAAGTTTGGATTGCCATTTGGGTTAGGTGGTTTGCGTTTTGTTTCCATCGATGCTTAATAATGTGACACTATTAAGTTAACAGTGTTACGTTATTAAGTCAATAGTGTTACACTGTTGTTTAACAAAATAGGCGATCGCCTTCAAACACAAAAAGCGATCGCCTATATAATATATGTACACTTATCGAAAGTAATATTATGAACCCTATCAAGCATGATTACAAAGGCATCACGATTAACCAGCGCTCTGAAGATGGGTACATCAATTTGAATGAGATGGCACAAGCCACAGGAAAGCGGGTTGATAATTGGCTACAGAACAAATCAACTCAGGAATTAATCACAGAATTTGATCTAGAAGTTTCATATAATTCCGCGTCAACTACCTTGAATTCCAGTAAGTTGAAACAGGCTTTGCTCACCTATGAAGGTAATAAAGGCGGTACATGGGCGCATCCTGATATTGCTATTCAGTTTGCTCAATGGTGCAGCCCAAGTTTTGCTCTACAGGTTTCTCGTTGGGTGCGTGATTGGTTGACGGGGGCTAATGCTTTTAGCCAGATGGATGATGACCATCTGGCCAGGGTTGAGTTATTGGCAGATATTTCTAAGCTTGATGCAACTATCAGTAGTAGTCAGGCAAAGCGTGAGAAGAAATTACGGGATTTGCAATGGCTGGACGAGCAAATTAAGCACAAGCAATTGGCGATTGAGATGGGTGAAATTATTGATGAGTCAGATCGCAACAAGTAATCTAATATTCTTATAAAAAAGCAATAGGGTAACGCTGTTAATTAACAGCGTTACCCTATTGCTTTTTTATTGATTTCGTTCTGCACGTCTACGCTCTAGCTCTGTCATTCTTTGCTCTAGGTCTAACTTATCGGCTTCATAGGACAGGCTGTAACCAATGAGGCGATCGATCATCCTCTCCTGTTGCCTAGATTTTTCTAACATTAGCTCTATGTCTTGCCTATCGCGGATTTGGTCTTCTTGTAAGCTGCGCTGCACGTTTGAAATTTGCTTGGTTTGCTCAATCAATAACAAAATGTCTTGTCTATCTCGTAGCTGACTTTCTTGCAAGTTGCGCTGCACTTCTAACATCCCTGCTATTACGGCTTGCATCTCTTCAAAGGTCATCATTTTATTTGTCTCGTTGGCTAATGTGAGTTTGAGTGAGTTAGCAGCATAGGCAAGTCTCATTACTTCTTAGGTGTTTCTTTGTGATGAACGCCGATCTGATTTTTGAGATTAACTAGATCGCGGTTTACATTTTCTGGTTTGGTATTTTCTGATTCCGTTTTTACTTTTCTATTCCAAGGCACGATCGCTAGAATTACTACACCAAAATAAAAAAGAATTGAAGCTGTCACGCCCAATCCTTGATAAATATCTTTTGATAAAACCTTGTCTAGTGGCACTACTAAAGCAGGAGCAACCAGTAACCCAAATCGCCATATAAAAGCTTTCCCTTTATATCCTGCTTTAGTCAAAATCCTATCCCAGAGGAAACCCCAGCAAAGGTAAGCGACTAACAAATAAAGCAAAACTTGAACAATAGAACCTGTCAAATTTCCTAGCATTTGAGCTAGTTGATAGGTCATTGAGTCCCAGAAAGCTATTAAAAAATCCATAAATCTATCTCCCTACACTTTCCGCAATCTCCAAAAACCTATCACTCACAGCCCTATCAATTAATGCAAGCTGACTTAATGGCAGTGACTTAATCTTATCTACCATTACATCGAAACTTTTGGGCTTGGGCTTACCTTCTACTGCATGGACAAACTCTTCAACAGTCATTCCTAGCCGTTCAGATATCTTCAAAAGACTTTTGACATCAGGCATATAAGTTCCTTTCTCCCATGAAGCCACTGAAGTATGACTTACGCCTAAAAGGTCAGCAAAAGCGGATTTTGATAGTTTGCCTCTGGCTTGTTTTACCAGAGAAGCAAGTCTCTCTCTAGCTTCTAGGTTCATATGTTTATGCAAGGTAGCTTGCAACTAGATTAACACGGTTAGCCTGAAAGGTGACTTGCACGACTTGCAAGGTAGCCGTTATTGTGCTAGGTTGTTTTGCAAGGTAACTTTCATTTATTGCAAGGCAACTGTGAGCAAGACAAGAACCCAAATTACTCTCGAACGCAATTTAGCCAAAGACCTTAGAGTGCTTGCGGCTAAACACAATCTAACTAATAGCGATATTGCTGAAAAAGCTTTTCGTTATTGCTTTTCTAATGCTGAATTCCTAAAACAACTAGACGTTATCGAAGCGTAAACCCCATGCCATCACACAACCCCGCAGGCTACTACGGCTTGGAAATGAACATCATTTTCCAAGACGACATCAGCAACTTTGACAGCGAACGACTGCATCAAACCCTTTGGGACGTAACCGCATTTCTCAACGGAGACGATCAATCCTTTGCCTATCAAGATTCCTACACCTGCACAGGCTTTAAGGAATGGGTAAACACCCTCACCGAAAGCCAAATCGTAGCCCTAATCCGTTGGTTAGCCGAAGTTCTTTCAACCAAATACACCAAGTCCCATGACCACATCAGCTAGACCACACCACACCGAACGAGTAAAACGCCTCTCCGTAGTACTACCCACCGACATCGCTGACGAGATTTGCGATCAACCCACCGAAGCAAAACTCATGCTGCTACTCGAAACCGCCGACGACCTCCTAGAAAAGGTTGACGGCTTCCCCTCCCTCCTGATTTCCGCCACAACAACCCAATGGCTACGCAGCCTTGGCAAACGTGAACAACTGCAACTCATCGAAAATCTAGCCCTCATGGTGATGAACGAAATCTAATGGAAGTCACAAACCCCGACCACAAAGCCTACTACAGATACCTCCTAGAAACCTATGGCGCAAAAGTCGCCTACAGGTATCTAGAGGTAGTCAGCAAGCCGCCAGCCAAAGGCAAAGGCGGCGCATGGACTCGCATTACCTCTAGCCGTGTTACTCGCACCAAAAAAAATGATTAAAATCCTCCCCGCCGCCTTGCTCTGCCTAACTTTGGCAGCCCCCGCCCATCCCTACAGCCAAGATCCTCGAAGCTGTGCCGATCCAAGAACCCAATACCCAAGCAATCCACCATGCCTCTTGATGCGTATTCCTGCCAAGTAATCGGGCGCTACATCTCCACCCTAAAAAGTCCACACACCATGTCAACAAATCTCGCAGATTATCCAGAGCCAGAGATCGACTCAGTATCAAAGTTTTATCGGCAATCAGAGCTAAACACCATGCTTGCCGAGCAAGTTGACGAGCTTAGCATCGAGGTCACGAATCTACAGGCAAAACTTAGCCGCCTAGAATCGCAACACGCAACGGCTCTAAACCAAGCCAAGAAAAGCCACTCAGACACATTCACCAGTTTTAAAGCTGACGTGATTGTGACTCTCAAAGCCCTTGAGTTAATGGCGATCGCTAGTCAACGTCATGGAGGAATTGCCCTAAATCACCATGTCCGTGATATGCGATTGGCTCACCTCCAAGGCGTTATTCAAAATGCGATTGAGGACTTCAGCGATCGCAAACTAACCACCTATGACGATGACTTTTAACAACGACTCCACGCCTGAAATCCGCAGCCAGCTAGAGCAAAAAGGCTTTTTTTCAAGCCTTGCATCCTTTATCCCTTGCCACTGTGGTCAATGCTTCGCGCCCCCTTGGGGAGAAATGCTCTGGCACTTAGATCCCCCTGAAGAAGGTTCAGGCGAAAACTTTCCAAAGGTTTACACCTGTGAACTTTGCAATAGACAAGCCCCCTATTGCTTCGGCGCAGACGATCAATTTTTTGAATTTTGCGACTCCTGCGCTGAAGCAGCTAAAAAACTTATCTACGACGACTACTAACCACGCGATCGCCCATCTTCCCACCGTCGGCAAAATGGGCGATCGCCTAACCCTATTTAAAATCTATGAAAAACAGGCTTTTTAGTGTTCGTATCAAGGGATTTTCAGAGTGTTTTGTAGAAGCCCCTACCCACTCCAAAGCTAAGTCTATGGTGGCTCGGGCACTCTGCGATTCCTCCTATGCGTATGACTTTTGGGATGCCATCTGCCTGATCAGAAGTTGCAGATTAAGCAATGAGTCACGTTCTTCCCCTTATGTAACTAATCATCTACTCAACCTATGACACACAACCAATTTGTCGAACTCATCCGAGAACTGCGCTTCACCCAAAAACAGTACTTCAAACACCGCACCCAAGGATTTTTAGAAAAGTCCAAAGCACTCGAAAAACAAGTAGATCAATACCTCACAGAATCCGAAAAATCCACACAGCAAAAGCTTTTCTAACATGGCTCCCTCAAATATAATCATCGATCCACCCAACGACAAACACCGCCAAGAATGGCTAGATAGCGCCGTTGACGAGCTAATCATTGATGCAAATCTCCGTACCATCACCTGCCATCGCACCATTAACTATCTATTAGGCTGGAAAACCCTCAAGGGTGCAGCAGGGAAACAAACCAAAGAAGATCGCACCTGTTGGGCAGTATGGGGCGTAAATCCTTCTGATTCGGGCGCGGGATATTTCGGGGTGCAAATCAAACCAGATATACCGCGCATCATTGAGGTTGACGGGAAAAACAAGCCCATCAAATACGAATCCCCCACAGGCAAAGGCGAGGCTAGACAGCCTCTTTTTTTGCAAGTCCCCGACCCAATCTGGGAGAAGATCGCTACAAAATGGGCGGCTCCCATCCTTCCAGACGACTATAAAAACGGCTTTTGGCAATGGGTACTAACCAAAACCCAGATACCCGTACTCATCACCGAAGGAGCCAAAAAAGCAGGGGCTTTACTCAGCGCTGGATATGTCTGCATATCAATCGCAGGGGTTAGCAACGGTCAATACTTAGGCGAACTTAACCCATATCTCGCACCCTTCGCCACCGTCGGGCGCAAAGTCGTACTAGCCTATGATTCCGACCTGCACTATAAAGAAGCAGTGCGGAAAGAACTTGATCGCCTTGGCAGATTACTAGCCGCCGCAGGGACTACACCCTATGTCATGCAGTGGACACAGGAAATCAAAGGCATCGATGACTATATCGGCGAATTTGGCACAGACGAGCTCGATAAGGTGTACTCAAGTGCGCTGACCTTCGAGAAGTATCGCAAGGCAACCAAGGAAGAAGCGGAAAACATCGAAAAAGAAGAGATTGAGGATGAGCTTCACTTTAACCAGATTGCAGTAAGCACCATTTATAAAAATGAACGCTATATTTGCCTCAATGATGTTTTGCATAGATGGATCGGGACGCACTACGAACCGTCAAGCGATGCACAGGAAAAGCGCCGCATTTTCCGCTTTTGCAATTCTTACAAGGTCTACGATCCGAGATTCAAAAAGAATTTCTTCAAATATGCCAATGACCAGAGCGTTAATGGCGTACTGAAATGGGCGAAAGCCTCGTGCGGCGTGGATATTGAAAACGTCAACCCGTCAGGACTCAACCTATTAAATGGTGTGCTAACCATCACTTGGAACGGGCGCAAACCTAGCTATGTACTCAAGAAGCACACCCCTGATGTCTTCTATACATATGTATCTAGGGTCAAGTACGATCCAAAAGCCGATCGCACCTATTGCGACAGACTGCTAAACGTACTTGACCCAGACCAGCAAAAGATATTGCTGAAAGTCTGCGCCGCCGCCCTCGACCTTGCCACAGTCAGAGCCAAGGCAGACAACCGATCTATTAAATGTCTGCTTCTCAAAGGTGACGGTAACAACGGGAAAGACGCTCTGCGAGAGTGTATTACGGAAATCTTTGGCAAACAAGCCGTGACTACCTGCGGATTCTCCGATTTCCGCGATTACGATCAGGGGCGCAAGTTCAACATCGCTAAACTTGCCTATAGCCGCGTCAATTGGTCGCCTGAAAACACCGATGCACTACTACTCGACAAGCTGGACGTAGTTAAGCGCATCGTCACAGGCGACACTATCGACATCGAATTTAAAAACCAGGACACCGTACCACTCGATCCTAATTTTGCCCTGCTATTCAACGTTAATAAAATGCCTGCACTTTGGGGAGCGCAGGAAGCCATCAAGTCACGCTATGCAATTTTGAGTTTTAACAAAACGATCGTCAAGAACGCCGATCCGAACAATCCCGACGAAATCGAAGGCGACCCCCGCTATAAATACGATCCAGAATTTCGCCAAACCCAAGTAGCCCCCGCCCTGCTCAACCGCTTGCTAGAGTCCCTCACCGAACTCATGGACATCGGCATTGATTACAGCAGTTGTGATGCTGCAATTCAATCAGCGCGTGAGGATTCTTGCCACTTGCTCAAGTGGGCAAAGGAGATCGGGCTGGAATATGGCAAAGGCAGAATTAGACTTGGCGACTTGTTCAACAATCTGAAGCAGTGGTATGTGGACAACGGGATTTTAGAGCTTGATGAAACCTCTACAGGCAGGGAAAAATTAAATTGGCTTGATGAAGGTGAAAAGTATGATCCTTTTGTAAAAGCACCTAATAGAATGCGTCAGGCAGTGGCAAAACTATTCCCACAAGCCAAGTTCAGCGAAAGAACCGAATTTGGATTTTTTGCAATTGGCATTCAATCACAGCAATTTACAAATACACCTAATTTTTGTTCAGTTGATTCAGGAAAAGGAGAGAAAGAAGCAATAGCAATGCTTTCACAGCCTGAACCAATTCCTGTACCAAATAATTTTGATACAGAAATAAATCTTGGTTCAGCCAATTATCAAAACTCTAATCCTGTACCAACTGAACATAGCAATTTTGCTCCTGTATCAAAAAAAGCTGACAACCACGGCATTTCTGCGCCGCCTGAACCAACTTACGCAAAAACAAACTACTCAGCGCTCAACAAACAACAACAACCGCTAAAAATTGGCGATCGCGTTGATGTTTTCATGTACAAAACCATGTGTGAGAAATTCCACAAAATCAGGTCAGTACCTCACAGAGACTACATCGTAAAGGAATTAGCCCTAGACAACGGCGTACTAATGGCAACGATCAAACATCCCCAGATGAAAGCGTCGTTAGTGGTTGATGCAGATTGGTTGATGTTGTCATTGGCAGAGGTGACAGCATGAAAAAAGACTGGATAGAAACAACCCAAGCCGCCGAGCAACTTGGCATAACCAGCAGGCAATTATTAGAGCTTCGCAGGCAGGGACATTTTAAATCTGGGAAGCATTACCGAAAAAAGCACCCCGCCGCCCATCGACCCACCTATCTTTGGCACGTCGAAAGATGTTCAGAAATTCTTGAAAACTAAGGAGATATAGAAAATGAGCTTTTATAGCCGCACCCATTGCCCCCTGTTTGTCCACGATTACAACCTGTTAAAGGAAGAGATATTCTTTGATACACCTTTCCGATTCTGTATTTATAAATCTGGAATCATGGGCTGTACCTATGGCTCTATCAGAATGGATCAGCTAGGCGAAGATTATGACGAGGAGTTTGATCGAGTTAGAGAATCTTTTAGATATTGGCAGATTGACAACGACTTGATATCTCTTCGACTAGATACGATCCGTTTCGCTCATGAATGGAGTCTGAAAAACAAGTAATCCCCCCGCGTATTTAGTCCTGATTCTAGGCTAGTCATTTTCGCACTAGCCTAGAATTGGCTCCTAGAATACAATCCCCAAAATAGTCTAGCTGATTCGTAATCAGCAGGTCGTGAGTTCAAATCTCATCATCGGCTTTTCCCCAAAAAAACGATACCTACTCCCTTCCCAGCGAATAATTAGGAGTGCACGCCTTTGCCGCGCACTCCTAATTA
>Ga0316612_1000241_pt1 | contig 19972 bp, 18 predicted proteins | sample MIS2016226_MG_FD_207676 | JGI IMG/M metagenome (GOLD analysis project Ga0316612, IMG submission 207676) | Microbial mat bacterial communities from Middle Island sinkhole, Lake Huron, Michigan, United States - MIS.2016.226 | ecosystem: Environmental > Aquatic > Freshwater > Lake > Sediment... | reverse complement strand
CAAGAATTGCCAAAATTTGCCAACGTTGATTTTCAGGTCTCGGCAGACTTGCCCAAGTCGCCGCCAAAAACTAGCGATCCGATGTGGATCGAGACTCATGGCAGGCTAAGTCCGCCAAAAGCTGAAACTTCTAAGGTCGCGATCTCTCAAAATCCATCTACCCGCACAGCTAATGCCGATTGTTTGCGACCCTATGAACCACCAAAATCTGAGCCTATATCAGCGATTGGAAGCAGGATAGGCTATCTGCGAACTTTACTAGAAACGCCTATTTTGCGTAGGAGTAAATCTGCATCGGAAATTGCTAGCTTGCAATCCGAACTGGAAAGGCTAGAACGCGATCGGCAGAAAAACTCTAGTTCCTAATGGAGTAAGGACTTGGTTTAATCTGGTGGATGCCAACCAATTGCAAACCAACGTTTACGAGTAGCGACCATGATCGATTGTCATGGGCATACCGCTATTTGCTTCGGTTGTGAGGCAATAGCAGCAACGCTTACGGTCAATTGATTCTATTTGCGATCGCAGATTTTGAGAAATATAGCCTGACACAAAATCTACCCTGCTAGTCTGGAAATGTTATGTCCGCGCCATTTTAGGATGGCGGCGGCTTGGGATTTGCGTAACATGAAGCGATCGCTATCTTTACGCAGGTTATCTAATTCCAGTTTTTCGGAATCAGTAAGTGCTGTATTTTGTTGTTTTGACAATAGGGATTCGTAGCGTTCCATTTCTAATTGAGTTTTTTGGCTACGGGCAATTTGCCATAGTGAATCATCGTCAAGTCGATCTAAGCCGGCAAGGTCGGTTTGAAATTCTTCGGGTACGTCTTTCCATGTGGGTGGGCTACCAATTTGTAAGGCTTGTAAAATTATGTCTTCTAGCGATCGCTGGGTTGCTCCTGCCGCGATCGCTAGGCGTTGGTACAATGCTTCTGGTATTTGTAAAGTAACGGTTTCAGCCATATTTTTTCTCAATAATGTTAAATTTAATTTCCACTAATTTCTATTAATGATTCACCTGTAGCTAGAATTTCTAACGCTCTAGGTAAAGTAGCAGTTAGAATCTCTTTTAATTGGGCATTGGAAGTATTGCCAAATGTCAACCAAATAATTTGCGGTGGAGATCCGAGACGTTCAACTAGATCGACAAAATCACTATCTTTAGTCATAAAAATAATTTCTTGGGCTTTCCCTGCTACAAAGATTTCAGGATCTTCTGCATCTCTTAAACCCAGATCTCGTAAAGCGAAGGCGCTTATGTTAAAGGTTCTAGATATCCAAGGGGCGATCGCTGGTGATAAATGGGCATCAATCCAAATGGTCATGCGACTAATACGGGATGATTGAGTTTACGGGATGCATAGGCTAGTGCTGCTTTGAGGTCATCTCTTTCTAGATCGGGCATTTCTTCTAAAATCTCTTCGGCGCTGAGTCCAGCTACAAATAAGTCGAGAACGTCTGAGACGCGAATTCTCATGCCACGAATGCAGGGACGACCACCGCATTGTTTGGGGTTGATGGTGATTCTTCTAAGTAGTTCTGGCATTTGAGTATTTACCTAAGACTTTTTTATAATATGAATTTAATTGAAGCTTTTTGTTACTGATTAAATTCTAATGAATTCTATAAACACGTTATGATCTGATAGTCTTGGTTACCTCATGTATTACGAAAAATATTCATTTATAGATTTTGATATTCTTTGTTTTTCTTTTAATGAAAGATTAAGTTTGTCAGCAGTTATATCGAATCTCGCAAAATTCCTATTTAGAAATGCAATTTTGTCATCTAGATCGACATACACATAATTCCCCTTTATCCGATCAACATACACATTGTTTTTCTTTGATTGAACATTACAAACACACCACATCAGAATGTTAAGGAAAACATTACTAGGATGAGGGTCTAAGAAAAAGAACCAAGGCATAGATTCAAGTTCTTGTAAGTAATGGCGAACCTCAGGAATTTCATAAAGTTCTTTGGGATCTGAATCATAACCTGAGATAAAAAAGTTTACACAACCCTGACTTTTGCGAGCTGTAATGGAATTAACTAGTAATCGATCAAAAATCTTAGTTGTCCATAGAAAATCCTGAGACTCAACTACCTCACGAGGAATATAAAAAAGGAGATCAGCTTCACTTAATACATTATTCATGTCCCAGTAAAAATCAATGTCGTCACTATAATCTTTCTCTTCGCCTGCCAGTTGTTTAAAAAACTCTTTAGCAGCTAGTGTAAGTCTTTGTGATTTTGGGATTGGCATTCTCCAACCACTACTATATTTTTCAGTCTCATTAATATTGAAAACATTCCAAAACATTTCTTCATTGTCAGGATTTACAAGAATTATGACAACTGGAACTGGATGGTTTAACCAATAATTTCTATGCTTATTTTTTCCTAGATACCAATATTCACTATATTTTGATTCTTTAAAATAACTATCTCCACACTTAACCTGAACTGCAAATGAACGTCCAGTTACTTGATTATTATCATTAATAATATCTACAAATCCATCAATTCCAAAATCATATTCTTGATGCACACGACGAAATATCCATTTAAATTCCTCAGAAAATAGACGGGAGACAAGAACTATACCTAATTCTCCTTTTTGAGCAGAACCTGAAAATATCGGAAAATTATCCATTGCTTGAAAATAGCTCCTCGTATTGTTTTATTCTAGATATTGAGTCATAAACCAATCCCTGATAACCTTCATAATATATTGATGTTTTGTATCCAATGATATCCTGCAAAATTTTTTTATAATCATTTAATACTATCGATATAGCATTTAAAGATTCATTTATAGATTGCGGAGTATTGCAAGTTAATGCTTTTTTAAGATTTTCTAATTTGTCCAATCTATGAGCAAATATTTTTCGATCAAAATTCAGCTTTTCAATCGCTTTTTTATCTAAGATGTTATTCCACCATTCATCCATTTCAGTATGATTATAACTTGGTATACCAGTACTCTCCTTCAGTTCTTTTCTGCCTTCTAAACTACTTTCATTAATATCTTTAATACATTCGTCAATTTCCTCAGAAGTTGCTTCTCTTTTTCCTTCTGTAGTAAAAAAAACTAAGTGTACAATTGTTTTTTTATCTGCACTAGCAGCTTTATCTATCTTAGAGAAAAATCTCCCATTCTGCTTAATTATTTTGGAATAAAGAGATTTTTGCTCGGAAATCCCCTGATGCAATGAGAAGGTATCGATGCATAAAAACATTGTTTCATGATCTAGACGCATTAGCGCACCTAACAAAGTTCCAAATTTATCCTCATTTTGAGAATTGAAATAATCTAATTCTTCTTTCAGAGTATTTTCTCGTAGTTGCAACAGTGAAATAACATCAATTGTGCTTTTTAATTCCTGAATTCGTAGATCATCTAAATTATCCATTAAGTTTAAATATTATTTAAGGTTTTATAAAGCTGCCTAGACAGAATATATCATTTTTAAAGCCTCGCCTATTTCTACCTTAAATAAACTTTTTGTCTTTTGCCTTGATCGCTGTTTTATCTACAATGCTCTGTTAGCGATCGCGCTTAATGCTTTTCTCTTGGTAGTTCTCGAATAGGTTCAAGATTTTACTTAACCATTTGTAACTTCTAAAATAGATTCAATTTCTGCCAGCTTTTGCTGAAAAAGTGTGCGTAGATCTGTTAGCTGTTGTGGATCTATATTGGCGATATTTTCCTTAGATAATTTCTCGACGCTACGTTGTATCGCTGTAATTTCCTTTGACGGACTATGCTCTGACTTAATGTATTTAGACTTAATTTGAGCAATAAGTTCTCTAGTCTTGGCTACATTTAAATCCTGTGATAATACCTGCTCAGTTGCCTTGATCCGTTCTTTTGATGCTATTTTTTCTGAAGTTTCTAAGGTTTTAGTGGATAGGACAGAAAGCGCTAAAGCATGAGCGCCCTTGAGTCCGCGTTCCCTAATCGCTTGCTTTAAGTCATTAGGCAAGGACAGCATCGGCATCAGATTTGCTTTTACTGATGTTGGGTTGAGCGCTAAACCTAGCAACACTAACAGTAATTTTTCTTCGGATTCATTCACGCCTAAACTTTGAAGTCCTGAGATCTGCTCTTCGGTGGTGACGGTGACAAGACTTGTTAGTTGACTTGTTTGTTTTTGTCTTTCTAACCGTCTTAACACCGTTGCCAGAACTGTCAATATCTCGTCAGCCCCCATACTGGTAACATCAGCAACTTCTTTAAAGATTGCTTCGGCTTTATCAAGAGGATTAAGATCCTCATGGTGAATAAATGTCAATAACGCTTTGCGATGTAAGTCATTTGGCATGATGGCGATGACCGATCGCAATGTTTGCCATCCTAAGATTTTGGCTGCTTCCCAACGGCGTTGACCATCTAGTAGGAGATAGTTGTCATCTTGAGGAATCACAATTAATGGTGTAATTTGCCCATCTTTTTCGAGACTTCTAGCAATGATTTGGATACTTTCATTGGTAATAGTCTGACGCGGTTGATTAGGGTTTGCTTGGATCTTGCTTACCTCAATATCTTTTTCACCCGACTGTTCTTGTAGCTGAGATCTGAGAGTTTCAATTTGCTGTTCGAGAACTGGAGACTGAGAAGATCGCAGCTTTTCTACTTCGGCTTGTAGTTCACTGATACGTTGTGCTTGATCTGTCGCTTGGATTGCGCCAGTAAATCTTTGTGAAATTGATGGAATTTTTCCCATGAGATATTTCCTGTTTGAATTTATTTGTTCTAACATGGTCGGCACTTTGCGCCGCCCATCCTAACCTTTTAATAATTTAATGATGTCTTTGGCGATCGCTTGAAAATCGCTGCAAGCAGGATGATTCGGGCGATATTTTTGTAATGGCAACCCATTAGCACTAGAGTTTTTGAATTCAGATGAATCACGGATATGTGGATATAGTTTGATTCTTAACTGTTCAGTTATTTCTGGTAACTGTTGTAAATATTGTCGATGGATCGCGCGGCTACTGTCATAGAGACTAGGTACTAGTCCAAGTATCTGAGGAGAAGGATCGAGTTTGAGATCGTCTGTGATAGAGATCGCCCATTCGACTAAATCCGCAACACCAGAGATGGACTTCATTTCTAGCTGGATCGGTACAAGTAAGCCTGTACTAGCAGCGATCGCATTTTCGCAAATTATGCCCATTGTGGCAGGGCAGTCCAAGATCACCACATCATGACGGAGGGGATGACTTTTTAAGCGATCGGCGAGAGCATATTCGCCTCGGCGACGAATCACCAAATCATCGGCTAGTCTTGCCATGCTGGGATGCCCTTGACAGACTTCGATGTTAGGAATATCCCATGCAGGAACCAATGTCCAATCACCTATAAATTCTTTAGACAAAGCGCCAACTATTGATGTTTCTGGGGTGGCGGGTGGGAGTCCACAGAAAACATCCAAAGCACGTTGAGGATCAAGATCGATTAATGCAACAGATATTTTATGCTTGCTCAATTCATAGGCGAGGTGGACAGCGAGAGTTGATTTCCCTACCCCGCCTGCATTTGCAACAATTCCAATGATGATTTGTTTTTTGCTCATGTCATTGCCAGCGATGTCGTATTTTAATATACGACATATTCGTAGATACTTACACAATAAAAATTTAGCGTTGGATAGGTAGTTGTGCGGTGTCGTATTTTAAAATACGACATACTATGGCTTCCTTTGCCATAAATTTTGGGATGTGCCTAACCATGCAAAATATCTATGAACTACCTCAAGTGTTAGATCAACTAGAAAAATTTGAGCCAATTGTTTCTGGTAAAAATATCCAGATTGAGCGCATCATTTCCACAGGACAAACCACCCCATCAGGACAATGGTATGACCAAGAACTTGATGAATGGGTAATCTTACTTCAAGGTGAAGCCGAACTTTCCTATGCAGACGATACGAGAATAAAACTAAATGTGGGAGATTATCTGCTCATTCCTGCCCATACAAAGCATCGTGTTGAATACACTAGTGTCGAGCCTGCCTGTATTTGGTTAGCCGTACATGGGCAATTTTCATCTTAGTTAATCCAAATCACGTTTGAATCATAAAATCCTCCCCGTTGCTCAAGTTTAAAATCACCCAAAAGTAAACCTAGCCAAGTTTCGACGATTGGCAATTGCAAAGCAGCTTGTAGATCTATCAAACGCATAGGCGGAGAATTATTTGCAAGGCAATGTGCGATCGACTCAATCCAACTCGAAACATCTTCAGCATGGGCAGTACTAATCGCTTGTTCAAATTCCTCATCAAAACTAAGCAAACTTCCCTGCTCCAAAGCTTGAATCAAAACCTCCTTGTCAATTTCGGCAACAACCGAATTACCATGTTTCGTTTGTTCAGGAATTTTCCTCGGTAAACTTTGCAAAGGCTCAATAAACTGCTCAAAATCCACCACCATCGACTGACGCACATAACGATCAAAAGCATCATCAGCCATGATCGGCTCACCCTTTACCGCACGAGAATGTAACTCCTCAAATAAAAAATTAGAGCGATCGCAAAACAAATCAGCAATCTGACAAACCGCTTCTCCTGCTATTCGTAACTGCGATCGCGTATCGAGATCAACCAAAGTCAGATCCAAATGCTTAAACACCATTGGTAAATTTGCATCTTCAGGAGTCTGTCTCGCGATCGAAAGGACATCCCATAAATCCAACTCAATCTGTTTAACTTTCATTGTCACACCGAAAATTAATTTGAATGACAGGGACAAGGGCGCAAAGGACAAAGCCAAGGATCGAGGCGTTCTTGACTGGCAAATTTCTTAATCCCATAATTTGACTCTAGCAAAACCAAGACTTTCTGCACATAAGTATGAACTTGAGTCGCAACCATTCCCGCACAATGAATTGGTGGAACCGCCGCAAACTTTTCTTGTCCTTTCCAAACTTGCGCCGCGATCGCATGAATTGGTGTATCAGTTCCCGACTGCCGATAAACCACTAACACCGCCCAAAAAATTGAGGCGAATTCATCAGTATTAACAACTAAATTTTCATCGAAATCACCACGTTGACGAGAGCGAATCAAATTACGGCGATCGCGATGACGAGCATAGGAACGGCGACTATAGCAAACCGTAGGATTCCAACAGCGATCACCATTATTGCCGTGAAGTTCTTGAGCCTGAGCCGCCGAAAGCACCGCACATTTTTTACACTTTTCGGGAATACCTTTAGTCATGTTTGGGCAAAAAATAACTTGAAAAACGTGATTTCGTAAACATTACTTTTTTGTAATCTAAAAAATGAATGATATCTGATACAGTACTAATGGTATTTGGTAAATCTTGTGATTCAGCCTAACGGACATCATCAGTCTTTGCATGAAGTAGCAAATTTAGTAAGTAGTTAAATATTGATCATGGGGGCATTTTTGTGAACAGTAAATTTAAGAGTTTTACAGTACCGACGGCGCGGATGATGCCTGTCATCATTTTGGCAGATGTTAGTGGAAGTATGACTAAGCAAGGCAAAATCACTATACTAAATCGGGCGATCGCCGCTATGATTCAAGAATTTAAGAATGATACCTTTGCGCTTGCGGATATTCATGTTGCTGTGATTACTTTTGGTAAAGGGGGCGCAGTAACCCACATTCCCCTAACTCCTGCTTCTAAGATTCAATGGGAGGACATGAAGGCAGAGGGGACGACTCCTATGGCAGCAGCCTTTGAGCTTGTCAATCAGTTAGTTGAGGATCGTAATACTATTCCTAGTCGTTCATACTACCCGAATCTGATTCTCGTTTCTGATGGTGTGCCTACTGATGACAAAGGAAAAGCTAGTAAAAACTGGCAAGAATCCCTAAATAAATTACTAACATCTGACCGAGCAAGTAAGGCTGTAAGGTTTGCGATGGGAATTGGTGAAGATATCGATCGAGATGTTCTCAATGCCTTTGTTGCCAATCAAAGTACGCAAATTCCTGTTTTTACGGCTGATGAAACAAATATCCAGCGATTCTTTCGTTGGGTGACATTTTCTGTGGCAACACGATCGCGCAGTGCTGATCCTAGTCAATTACAGCAACTAGTTGACCCTAATTCTCCTGATTTGGATGACATTGATTTCTAATGACGGAAATATCCAGTAACAAATTAATTGCTTTTGGTGCTTCGGTCACTGGCTCACAGCACAAACGCGATCACCGCCCTAATGAAGATGCATGGATGGGAGGTCAGAGTAAATTTGGCACATTTATCGCTATCAGTGACGGATTAGGCTCAAAGCCAAATGCTCGTCAAGGGGCAAAGATGGCTTGCCGTGCGGTTAAAGATGCTTTGCGCCATTGGGGAAATAGTGTAGATGCTTCACCAACGCTCTTATTGCGCTTAATTCATATTCTTTGGAACTTATATGTTTTACCAGCCAGTGAAAACGATAGTGCGACTACCTGCTTGTTTGCCGTTATTTCATCTGAGGGGAAGTTGGTAATGGCGCAGCTTGGGGATGGTTTAGTAGCAATGCGTAAAGCTGATGGTACTTTACATCGACTTAATTTTGAGAGAACAGGATTTAGTAATCAAACAACAGGTTTAGGGATCTCGCGGTCTACTCAAGACTGGCAAATACTAACTTTACCTGTTTTAGAAATTGGTGATGCAATTTTATTGGCTACGGATGGCATTTCTGAAGATTTACAAAGCGATCGCCTAAGTGATTTTATTGCCATGCTCTTAACAGATTTTGCGCCAATGCCCCCCTATCAACGTTGGCAAGCTTTGTGTCGGGAACTGCGCGAATTTCCTGTCCCGAATCATTTAGATGATAAAACCCTTGCTATGCTTTGGAGGCAGCCGTGAATAATATCAACATAAGCAACAACAGAAAATGCGTTACTGATGAACATGGCACAGTCTATGAAATTGATCGCAAGTTGGGCGAGGGTGGACAGGGCAAAGTTTACTCTGTCAAGAATGGTCGCTATGCGATCAAGGTTTTACAGCAGGCTAATCAGTCACAGCGAGAAGGATTGCGCCGTCAAATAAAGCTAGTACGTCAGTTAGATTTAAAGGGATTGAATATTGCTCGTCCGATCGCTTTATTAAAAGAACCAAGATTAGGTTATGTGATGGAATTACTGACGGGTATGGAACCTCTCAGCAACTTAATTCCGACTCCTCTTCAGTTTCGAGAAATTGATAGTCTTGTGGAGTGGTATCTCCAAGGAGGTGGTCTGGGTCGCCGATTAAGATTGCTGGCAAAATGTGCCGAGATTTTTTCTAAATTGCACGCCAAGGGTTTGGTATACGGTGATCCGTCCCCCAATAATATCTTTATTTCAGCTAATAATACTTCAGAAGAAGTCTGGTTAATTGATTCCGATAATTTGCGCTCTGAAGACTCCGCGATCGCGAGTAGACTTCGGACTACACCCTATGCTGCACCAGAGATCGAGTTGGGTATATCAGGGACAAATACATTAACTGATGCCCATGCTTTTGCGGTGATTGCTTTTCAAACATTGAGCTTTGTTCATCCTCTCATGGGTGATTTAGTGGAAAATGGTGATCCTGAGATGATCAATCAAGCTGTGCAAGGTAAGTTGCCTTGGGTTGATGCCCCTAACGATGATCGCAATCTTTCTAGCTATGGGTTTCCCCGCGATATGGTTTTATCTCCTAGACTGCAAAGGCTTTGTGCTAAGACTTTTGGTGAAGGTTTGAGCAATCCCCAGGTAAGACCGAGTGTTAATCAATGGGTGGAAACATTACATTCAGCAGCAGACTATATGCTCCAGTGCCAGAGTTGTGAAAGTACTTTTTATGCAACTAGCAAATTATGTGCTTGGTGTGATGCGCCTAGATCTTCATTTGTCCAATTAGCTATTTCTCAGTGGGAGCCTCAACATGGTGCGATGCTGCCGATATTACAGGCGATCGCCTTACAAGTTGAGCAACCAAGAGAGTTAACACGCCGCATTACTAGGGGATGGGTAGAAAATCAGCAAGATCAGGCTTGTATTAGATTAACGGCACAACAAGAAGCCACAGGTCTTCATATAACTGTGCAAAGTCTTGATGGTAAAAGCTACTGGTTAACCTCTGACGGTAGAGAAAAACTAGAGGTAGAATTTGGCGATCGCCCTAAACGATTTCCGCTTGATCAGCAACGTTTCGGATCTTGGTTTTTACATTTTGGCGCATTGGATCGCCCTCATCGAGTTGCCAAATTTAATTTAGTTATGGGAGGTGTGTCATGAGAGTTAGTGATTTACAAGTTGGCAATATTTCTACTCTAGATCTAGAGCGAATTGACGGCTCTCCCTTTAAGGGTAAAGATGCTGTGATTAGCATTAAAGATGAAATTAGGCTGTCACGTTCAACGGCGGATAATGCTCTGTTGCTGCAACATGGGACTAATATCTGGACAGTTTGTGGAACTGATCAAAGATCGCAAACAGAACTAGAAAAGCTTGTTGATCGTAATCTTCCTTTTCTGGGTTGGGTATTAGCAACGAATCCCAAGCAAGAAGTTCCTGAGAAAGTAACTATTCAAGTTCATGAATTTGTCCAAGAATGGCGTATTGGAGAATTAGAGATTGGTGTTGATGAGAAAATAGTTGAAGATATTCGTGTCAAACATTTACACGCAAGTAAACCTGTAGAAGAGATCCTTGAGTGGCTAAAGAATAATTTATTAATTCAATCTCCTGCAAATACTCATCCAAATGCTAAGCCTTCCCAGCGTATGCTTGTGCAAGCGGGGCAGGAAGTTACAGAAATGTCTGAAACTTCTTTTCAAATCAGAGGTAAAGAAATTACAGTGGATGTTAAGCAAACTTCTGACGGTAAGTTAAGAATCGAGAGGATCATCGCAGCTAGAAAACAACGCAATAATTTAGAAATTCGCCCATTTATTTTGGTGCTTGGTGATATTGACTTCTGCGATTTCACGATCGCAGGGGCAATGCGTGAAACTGTGCGTACCGATTTAGATTTATTAGTTAAAAGTGCTGATAGTTATCTCCGTCTATGGAAAGAATATAACGAAATTGAAAGTGCAAATATTCTTGCTAAGGCTCAAGAATTCGGCTGGATACGTTATGAAAGTTGTAAGCTGCTATCTGATGGTGTTTATCGGTTTTTGGTGCGTTCGGATGGGCGTGATCAGTTAATTGCGATCCGAGAAATTAGTGAATTTGCCCTAGAAGCTAGTGAGATCGAACCTGATTTGTCTGGGTTTGCCACTCAACGCAAATCTTCTGGGAAAAAGTCTGGACAAAATTCTCAAAATAAAAGCTTCTTTGGTCAAATTTATCGCCTTGATCTATCTAGGCTCAATAATTTATCTGTAGATTTACGTCCTAATAATCCCGAAGAAGTGATTGAACCTCCCAAATCTGGCTTTTTGTTCATTTCCACCCAAGGCGATCGCATCCGTCTTACAAGGAGACTAGAAGCTGCTGAACGGATTCAACAAGCTAAGTGTGCGATGCCACAGCTAGGAAAGATTCTGGAAAATTGTGCTGTGCAAATCGGGCGATCTCAAAAGTTTAAATCAACTTCTCCTGCAACCATTGACAGATTTGGCGGTAAACCAACGGCTCGACAAAAAGAAGCGCTTGACATTGCGATCAATACTCCTGATATTGCCTTGATTCAAGGTCCCCCTGGAACAGGCAAAACAGGCACGATTGCCGCTTTGCAAACTAGACTAGCCGAGATCGCCGAAAAAAATAAGCAATCGGTAGCGAAAAGAATCTTGCTGACCAGTTACCAACATGACGCGGTAGATAATGCTGCGAGTCGCACTTTTGTTTATGGGTTGCCCGTTGCTCGGATTGGCGGTAAACACAATCAAGTTGATGCCGTCAATGATACCGATCGCTGGCGGCGCGGATTGATCGAAACACTTGAGATTAATCTAGCTCAAATGCCTGAAACTGCCGAATATTCAGAGCTAAAGCAAGTACAAAATTTAATCTTTAGTTATTTACTGACTCCCAGTGATCGCTTGCAAACAGCAAAAATGCTTGCTGAAATTTACCAACTCACAATAGGAAAAATTTCTAGCGAACTCAGCGATTTACTGCTAGAGCAAAAGCAAATTTACGTTCGCACCGATCGCAGTGTCAATAAAGGCATCAATAGCGATCGCCCTGAATTTGAACAGGCGGTTAAAGCGGTGCGATCGCTAAGTGTCGATCCGATCAGTTTTGCTGATGATGGCGCTCTGCAAGCAGGAAAAGTTTTAGCCCGTCTAGATAAGTTGCCAGATAACTTCCAAGTCTTGAAACCTAGCGATCGCCAATTACTCGAAATTGCGGCTGATTGGGAACCAGAAGATCACGGAGAAGATCCACCATCTTTTCTGTCTGATTTGGCAGATTTACAGGAACGCTTGCTCGATTGTCTAATTCCTACCAACGCACCACAGGCGATCGTCAATATTACTAATCCAGAAATAGAAAGACTTTTGCAACAAGTTCGGGAAGCCTTTTATCAGTATGTCCGTCAAAAGGATGTCGGTGAGCGTGATGTCCTTGAAGAATATCTTTACGATCTCAAAAATGATCCTAGTGGGGTTAATAAGATGGTGCGACAGTATACGGCGGTACTCGCATCAACTTGTCAACAGGTCGCAGGTAAGGATATGGCAATGATTACAGGCAGTCCTGATAGTATTTTTGAAACCGTAATTATTGATGAAGCTGCTCGCGCTAACCCATTGGACTTGTTTATTCCGATGGCAAAGGCAGAAAGGCGGATTATTTTGGTGGGAGATCACCGTCAGTTACCGCATATGCTGGAAGAAGAAGTGGAACGTAAGTTAGCAGCATCTAATGAGCAAACTCGTGATGTCCTGAAGCTAAGTTTATTTGAGCGACTTTTTCAACAACTTAGAGCCAGAGAAGCCGAAGATGGCATTAAGCGCACGATTACCCTTGATACCCAATACCGAATGCATCAAATTCTAGGCGATTTTGTAAGTCGTACTTTTTATGAATATCACGGTGAATCGAAGATTAATACTGGCAGACCCGACTCCGATTTTGTGCATAATATTCCCAATTATGAGGGTAAGGTTGCCGCTTGGCTTGATATTCCTTTGCAACGGGGGGGGGGGAAACAAAGGGGCAAAGTAAGTCTCGTCGCATTGAGGCAGAGCGTCTCGCCCATGAGTTACATCTAGCGATGGAATCTTCCCAAAATCTGACATTCGGGGTGATTACTTTCTATCGCGCCCAAGTGACAGAAATATGGGAAGCGCTTTGTAAAGAAGGAGTTGCTGAACGTAATGACGAAGGAAATTTTCAAGTCTCGCGCCAGTGGGAAGAGGGAAGGGCAGATTCAGGAAAGCTGATCGAACGTTTACGCATTGGGACGGTTGACTCTTTTCAGGGTAAAGAGTTTGATGTGGTATTTCTATCTATGACCCGCAGTAATGACATTGTTGCCAAAGAATCTAAGCATTATCAACAAAAATATGGTTTTCTGCTTCTTGAAAACCGTCTCTGTGTTGCGATGAGCCGTCAACAAAGGCTGTTGATCGTTGTTGGAGATTTAGGAATGGTGAAGAGTGAAACTCAGAAACCTGAGACTGAAAGATTTGCCATGCGCGAATTTATTGATTTTTATCAACTTTGCCAGAGCGAACATGGCGTGATTAGGAGGCTTTAGATTATGAAATTCGACTTAGATACCCCGATACTCTATTACGATCCAAAATCTAAGGAAAAATGGCGTGATCGCCGCTTTTTTCTCTATCCTGCTTGGATGTACCGTGTGGTAGCGCCGCGTACAAGTTATAACAAGCTAAATATTCTTGAAAAAGCAATTCTGGGATTAGCTAATGCTGGTGTGCAGTCAGCCGAGCAGATCGGTAAACATCTAGAAATTCATCAAGATTTGGCGGCTCTAATCCTTTCAGAGTTAAGCGATCGCATCTTAATCGATAACTATGGCATTCCTACTGAGCAAGGTAAGCGGCTTTTACAGGATGAAATTTTCACCACTGAAGAATCTGTAGCGGGCTATATCTTTCAGGATGTTTGGACAAATGAGCTTATGCCCCGTTTTATCGATATAGAAGAACGTGCTGATACGCGACTGAACCCTTCGGGATTTCCTGAATTAAATTTAGGCTCTGTCGGTCAGCCAAATTATCAAACTCTAGTCATGCCCAGAGTGCACGATCTTAGTCCACAAACTCCTAATCCCAAGGATATTCTTAAAGCAGTTCGCAGCTATAGTAAAGCACTAGGTAAATTAGCAAGCAATACTTCAGACTTAGATGTTGATGATATGCCTGAAGAGTCTTTGCATAATTCTCAAACTCTCTCTCTCAAGCGCATCTCATTTATTGAAGAGGAACCTACTGCTATCTGGTTAGCAACTTTCCTCTATCTTCCTAATGATGATCCTGATTGGTTAGTTTGCGATCCCTTTGGGGTAGGTGATAGCCCTTGGTTACGTAAGGCGATTAATAAGCAATTTGAGCAAGATAATTTTCGAGAATTGCAAAAACGTATTCTTGGTATGAGTGAATCACGAGATGATCAAGGTACTTTGTCAGAGTTAATGGAAATGTATCTCTCTGACGCAAAGCAGCGAGTAGAATTTAAGCTCACTATGACAATCAGACGTTATGACGATATTTATGATTCTCTCGTCAGGATGGAGCGCGATCGCGCTCAGATGAAAGGTTTGGACTCGGCTAAGCAACAAAACCCTTTTATTGAGTCCTGTTTAATTCAATGCCAAAAAGTCGGCGAACAAATATTTAACTATATCCGCCCTAAGTATTCACCAAACAAAGAATGGCAAATGCTATCGATTAACGATAAACATGGCAATCGAAAATTTCTTAATGATTTAGCCAAGCAGATTGGATTTACTGTGCCATTACCTTCGACCCTAACTGATGTAAAACAAGGAAAAGTCCGCAATGCTTCTGAATATGGTAGCCAGTCCTTGCGCCCTCACATCCTTGCTGCACTCTTAGCCACACGCAAGTTTGGGGAGCATCCCTTGCATAATCTGGCTCAAACGCATCCAGATATTTTGAGTAGATTAGATCAGTTAGCAACACTAAGAGATGCTAGTAGCCATGCTTCTAGTCGTGCTTCTCCCAATCTCACTCTTTCTGAATGCGATCGCTGTATCGAGACTATCTATCATCTAGTTGCCAATATCCTCAATCTTTCTTACTCTCCTGATTAAATACTCTCATGGCATCAAAAAAACGAAATAACGCTGCTTCTACACAAAGAAGTCAAACATCTGCTAAATCAGAGCCTAAACCTAATAATGAAGGTCAACTCAATCAAGAACAATTTGAAACTCTTGCTAATACAGCGCTTGCGACTGTTACAGAACAACAACTTGAGCAAGTTATGATTACATTACCACCTGAAGACTTTAATTTGCAAGACTCTTGGGAAAAAGCTCAGCTTTTTAAAGCTGCAATTACAAATATTGAGGCAGATCGTCAACGTTTAGATGAGACAACTAAACAGTTAGAATCTCAAATTGCTGATTTTTGGGAAAAAGAGGCAGTTATTAAGTTGGAGCAAACTAGCTTACAGCAAGCTAAACAAGAATTAGAGCAAGAACAGAATGTTCTTAAACAAGAGCGCCAATTTTTCAATAATCAGGTTTTGGAGCTATCTACTAAAGAACGTCAACTGAAAGAACAGGAGTTGAATGCTGAAGCAGGATTTATCGCGCAAAATCAGGCTGCTCTTCAAGCCCTGGAGAAAGCTACAGAAAATTTGCGTCAAGAGCGCGATCGCCTATACCAAGAAATAGCTGAACGCCGTTGCAGCTTGGATTCTGAAATCGCTGAACAACAGGATATGTTAGCTCAAGAACTAAATGCTAGAAGGCAAAAGCATGAAAATGATTTAGCAGCAAGGCAATCAGAACTTGAAGCTGAAAATCAAGACCTGCAAAATTTGCAAAAAACAGTACGGCGAGAACAGAAAAATCTAAAGTTGGAACGTGAATTATTGCTGGAAGATCAAGAGTCGATTGATTTAAAAGTTCAGCATTTATTATCTACATCAATTGAAAAATCGAATGTAAAAATTCAAATTTTAGAAGAGCGACTTAAACAGTCTAACTTGCTACGAGAAAGCTTTGAGCAGAAATTGATCAATAGAACTGAAGCCGATCGCCGTTTTGGTAGTCGCACACCAGATGAAGTGATAGCAGAATTAACTAGTCTTGGGGAAGAAAATCACTTTTTGCGACAAAAACTGTCTGAACAACCGAGCCAAGCTAGTCTAGAGCGCTTACAGAAACTAGAAACTTTACAGGAAACTTGGGAAAGTGAACGGTTGCAGCTTAAAACTAGAGTCCAAGAACAAGAACGTGCCTTGTCTTTGAGTCGTGTTGAAGTCTCTAATCTTGAAACATTGCGTAATGAAAAAGAAGCAATGGAGGCAAGTAATTCACGTCTTCGTAAAGCTCTCGAAGATCTTCGCGGTGACTTAGCACTTTCTATTGCTGATGATCAGAAACGTAGTCAATTTGAACATTGTGCTGCTATGGATCAGAATACACTTTTGCAAAAAACTTCACAACTCTACAAAGAAATTACTGATCTGCGTGCATTTGCTAAAGATTTGCGCGATCGCATCGCTTTGTCTCAAGGCAGAGGAAAAGAGCTTTATTACTCAGAGCAGGATATTCGGGCTTTCCTTGGTGGTTTAGCAATGAGTCGTTTGCATATCTTGCAAGGGATTAGCGGCACTGGTAAAACTAGTTTGCCTCTTGCTTTTGCTCGTGCAATGGGCGATCGTCAAGCTAGTAATTGTAAGCTGATCGAGATACAGGCAGGATGGCGCGATCGCCAAGATTTGATTGGTTATTTCAATGCCTTTGAGGGGCGTTTTTATGAAAGTGACTTTTTTAAAGCAATCTATGAAGCCCAAACGCCATTGTACCGCGATCAAATTTATATCGTTCTACTAGATGAAATGAATCTTTCGCGTCCAGAACAGTACTTTGCCGACTTTCTCTCGAAGTTAGAACAGGCTGAATCAGGAAAGACTCCAACCCTAAGCCTACAATCAGATCTGAATAAGCCTTTCCCTAATCTATTTCAAAATAAGGAACTAGCCATACCTCCGAATATTTGGTTTATTGGTACTGCTAACCAAGATGAAACAACCTTGGAATTTGCCGATAAAACTTATGATCGCGCTCATGTGATGGAATTACATCAGCAAGCAGAAGCTTTTAATGTTGGCAGAATAGAATCGCGTCATCCTGTTTCCTATAGTGCTTTAACTAATGCCTTTAACGAAGCAAAAAGGAATAACCTTGATAAAGCTAAAGAATCATGGGAATTTATCAATGAGTCTGAACTTCGCGATTTACTCAAACGATTCAGATTAGGCTGGGGGAATCGGCTGAAGCGGCAAGTTGATAGTTTTGTTCCTGTAGTTGTTGCCGCAGGTGGCACAGTGGGAGAGGCAACCGATCATATTTTTGCTACCAAAGTTCTCCGTAAATTGCGCGATCGCCATGACACTCCCATTGATGATTTAAAACGATTGAAAGATTATATTGTCGCGCATTGGGAAGTTCTCGATCAATCATCTAATCCAGATCAGTCTCTAAATATCTTGCAAGAAGAAATTCATCGTTTGTCGGGAGGAGAGCTATCATGAAAATTTGGGATCGACTACAGCAAAAAATTGTGCAGATTTCCTCAACGGCTAAAGAAGCGATACCAGATGCTTTACTGGGACAATGGCAAGTGAAATCTGATAGTGACGGAACAAAACTAAATGGTATTCACGTTCAGAAAAATACTCGTAATTATCTTGTTCCTGATGCAACTAAACGCTTGACTCTGCAAGATAGCAAGGCGACATTGACTAGCAAATTTTCTGCTTGGCAAATTCCTGTAGATAGTGCTGCCGATAGTCTGGGATTTTTTGCAAAACAACATCAACAAATGCTTTCAAAGCAAAGCACTTGGCAAGACTGGGCAAATCTTTCGCCCCTTGTACCTGAAATTGCCAGTGCTATTCAAATACAGCCATTAGAGAGAAGTATTAAAGAGGCAATTCCCCATCTAGAGGAAATCTGTCATCGTCCGCGCTCTTATCTCAAAATGGAAACTGAAAAACTGCCTGTGGCAAGGGTTCAGCGTATTGCACCCCATGCGATCGCCTATTTAACCAGTCATACTGAAGATTGGGAATGTAAGACTTTTCGAGGAATCCGACCTAAAAACGTGCTGAGCCTTGTGCGTGAAGAATTGCTCGATATCTATGAAAATCGGGTTGCAGTGCGATTAATTGACCATGTTTTAATTTATCTGAGACAAAAAATTCGTGACGTTGAGAGGCTAAAAAATGAACTAGAGCAAGTACTTAATTTTTCTAAAGAAGCATCGCAGTCAATTCATTATCGTAATCGCACACGAATTTGTCGTCTTTGGGGTGAAAACTTTGATGCGGCTCCACAGTTAAAAGTTGCGGAAGTAACGCTAAATTTTTTAGAGCAAATCAAACAAAAGCTTTTGACTCTGACCGATACAGACCTTTATAAAGCAATTCCTCGCAGTGCAGAGGTGGAAAGCACTCTCAGAAATACCAACATCCTGATTGGCGATCGCCACTATCGTGAGATTGCTAAATTGTGGCGGGAGTGGAGCAAGTGGCGCAGCAAAAAAAGTAAAACTGCACAGCAACTTTTTGATTTTTATCAGCAGACCATTAGTGGCTTTGATGCTTTTTGCTGTTTGCTTTGTTCTAAAGTGTTGATGAAAACCGATCGCGATCGCGGATTTGGTTACTCACCAGATTCAGCTTTACCTGAACGCGGTCAATCGTATTCTTTGCAGCAAGATTCGGCTAAAGAATCTGAATCTCTAAATTTCCAATGGCTAGAGGATGGCTCAATTCAACTGGAATCTGAGAAATTAGGAATTTTAAAATTTATTCCGTTAGTTGCACAGTTAGCAGAATCTCCTGACGAACAAACGAGCGAACAGATATTGAAATTACTTGAGAGTGTAATCGATCAAGCCAATTCACAGCCGTATCGGACAATTATTCTCTATTTTGGGACTGCTCAGGATGTGTCCAAAATATCGCCTAAGTTTCAACGATTTTTTAATACTATTGGTAATGATTTACTGAGTTCTGATCTAAATTTTAATTCTAAACGCGATCGCAAGTTAGCTTTGTTGCCCGTTAGTCCCTTTGATATTTTGAGTACAGAGAGAGTTGCTAGAGCAGTTCAATGGTGGACTTATTCGCAAAAGTGCAGCGCTTATCCTATCAAGAATGTATTAGAATTTCGATTGCCTGATGAACTACTTAGACAGCTTCAGCAGTTGGAAGCGATGCGTCAAAGTCCTCAAAACAATCAACTTCTGTTTATACGTCCTCTCTCTCTTAGTGATCGCAAAGTATTCACCAGTAACTTGCATAGCATGATTAAGCGAGAAGAGGCTAAGGGTAATTCGGCTAGAGGAGAAGTTGTCAAACTTCGGCAACTGGAAAATATGCCCGAAAGTGTTGATCAAGAATTTGAGTCACTCTTAACCTGCCCTACTTGCCAAGCAAAGTATTCGGCAACTGGCTTTGATATTAGGTTTGAGAATATAGGAAATGATTGCTTTACGGCTCATTGTCAACAATGTGATACTAATTGGGGCTTACAAAGATGTGGGCAATGCCAAACTAACTATCCGTATATCAAACTTGGCGGAGCTAATCCTGAAATTAGCGATCGCTCTATTGGTTGGTGCGATCGCGTATTTGGACGTGATGTACTAGCTGTCCCTTGTTTTGATAATAATAATTTACAGTTCTATATTTGTTCTAATTGTGGAAGTTGTGGCAATTCCTCTCAGTCCAGTTCTTATTCTTGTCAGCGATGTTTAAAACCCAAATAATGCGAAGTGCCGCCTCACATTATTTGGGTTTTAAGCTGGCGATAGCTAGAGAATATGT
>Ga0316612_1000240_pt1 | contig 20013 bp, 19 predicted proteins | sample MIS2016226_MG_FD_207676 | JGI IMG/M metagenome (GOLD analysis project Ga0316612, IMG submission 207676) | Microbial mat bacterial communities from Middle Island sinkhole, Lake Huron, Michigan, United States - MIS.2016.226 | ecosystem: Environmental > Aquatic > Freshwater > Lake > Sediment... | reverse complement strand
AAGTAAAATGCATCCAACACCTTTCCCTGCATGGGATAGTTATATTTGGAACCAACAAAAAGAAGTAACCAATTCCAACCAAAAAATAGCTACAACTGATGTTTTGGATATTAGCGACAAAATGGATACCGAAGGAAATTTGGTTTGGAATGCTCCCAAAGGGAATTGGACCATACAACGTTATGGAATGACCCCGACAGGAACTAAAAATTCGCCCGCTGCACCACAAGGCAAAGGTTACGAAATAGACAAAGCCAACAAGGAATTAGTTCAATTTCATTACAATCAATTCGTTGGAGAACTACTAAGAAGAGTTCCCGAAGAAAATAAAAGTGCTTTTAAATATGTTATTGCAGACAGCTATGAAATGGGTTCACAAAACTGGACAGACGGTTATGAGCAAAAATTTGAATCTAAATTTGGGTACAACCCAAAAAAATATTTACCAGTTTTCTCTGGAAGAATCGTGGGCAGTGTTGAAGAATCGGAACGGTTTTTATGGGATTTGCGTCGTTCGGTTGCCGATGCAGTAGCTTATGAATATGTGGGCGGACTGAAAGAAGCTAGCAATAAAGATAATTTACAACTTTGGTTAGAAAACTACGGACATTGGGGATTCCCATCTGAATTTTTAATGTACGGAGGACAATCTGATTTGGTGAGTGGAGAATTCTGGAACGAAGGTACTTTAGGTAATATTGAATGTAAATCGGCCTCCTCTGCAGCACACATTTATGGAAAATCACGAGTATCAGCCGAAGCTTTTACAGCGGGCGATCGATCGTATGTTCGTCATCCAGCTATGCTAAAAAAACGGGGCGATTGGTCATTTACCGAAGGAATTAATCATTTTGTGTTGCATTTATACGTTCACCAGCCAGACGACAACAGAGTCCCTGGAGTAAATGCTTGGTTCAGTACTGAATTTAACCGCCACAATACTTGGTTTAAAAAATCGAAAGCCTATTTTGAATATTTAAGACGTTCTCAACATCTTTTGCAACAAGGGACTTATGCTGCGGACGTATGTTATTTTATTGGTGAAAATACGCCTATAATGACTGGAGTACGAAACCCAGAGTTGCCCAATGGCTATTCCTACGATTATATCAATGCCGAAGTTATTTTAAATAGTATGACTGTCAAAAACGGAAAATTTGTTTTGCCTGATGGTATGACCTACAGTTTGATGGTTTTGCCACCTTTTAAAACCATGCGACCAGAGTTACTTTCCAAAATTGAAGAATTGGTCAAACAAGGAGGCAAGATATTTGGCGGAGCACCTGAAAAATCACCTAGTTTACAAAACTATCCAGAAAGCGATAAACAAGTACAAGCTTTGGCTTCAAAAATGTGGAAATCTAGCTCGGATCAAGTAAAGAAATATGGCGAAGGATATATTGTAGAGGGACTTGAATTACAGGAAGCCTTAACCCAACTAAATGTTGCTAAAGACGTTGACCTTCAAGGGAAGTATCCTGTGCTTTGGACACATAGAACTATGCCCGGAATGGAAATTTATTTCTTAACCAATCAAAGTGATCAAGAAATTAATTTTTCGCCTTCTTTTAGAGTAAACGGAATGAAGCCCCAGTTATGGGACGCGATGACAGGAACTGTAATTCCACTAAATGAATATGCCGAAAAGGAAGGAAGAACAATTGTTCCTATCAAAATGAAAGTAAATCAAAGTTGGTTTGTCGTGTTTTCGGATTCACAAATTGAAACAGGCAAAGGGTATGACAAAAACTTTACCGATTCAGCAGTTGTTCAAACACTTGAAATGCCTTGGACAGTCGATTTCAAAAACAAACAAATAGGACCAAAGGAACCCGTGTCATTTTCAAAACTTACGGACTGGATAGCTAACGATAATGAAAAAATAAAATACTATTCGGGAACAGCAGTTTACAAATCGACTTTTAAATATACCAAGAATGACAAAGCACAAGACCTATTTATAGACCTAGGCAAAGTTGGTGTTATGGCATCCGTGAAAATTAACGGTATCGATATTGGAACCACTTGGATGTTTCCTTACAAACTAAATGCAAACGATTCTGTAAAAGAAGGCGAAAATACTATAGAGATTGAAGTTGTAAATGTTTGGCGAAATCGCATGACTGGAGACAAATCGCTTCCTGATGCCAACAAAACTACTTGGGTGCTAGTGGATAAGATAACACCAGAAGAGGAGCTAATTCCATCAGGATTATTGGGACCAGTAACGATTCAAGTAATCAACAAAAAATAGTGTTTACCTGTTGGGTGTAATTATTAAATCTGATTTAGATCGTTGATTAATAGATACCAAAACAAATTACATTGTCAAACCATCACAAACAAAACCATCAATGTCAATGAAAAACTATTTTTTTCTTTCAGTCTGCCTGCTACTTTCATTTGTTGTCTCTGCCCAAACCAATGTCGGCAAAAAAAATCGGATTATCGATGAGAGCAAAAACACGGAATCGGTTGAACAGGTTATTCCTATAGATAAAGTATGGGCAGGTCACCCGGTAGGTTTTGCTCTTTTAACGCACCAAAACCGTCAATACATTGCCTACTACAATGCAGAACAAAATATGGTTGTTGGTCAACGAAACCTCGATGATCAAAAGTTTTCCCTACACATCCTGCCCCCTACATCACGCGAAACAATGGGAGGAACCAGTACTGTGATTGGTTGGGACAGCCACAACTATGTCACGCTGGGAATTGACAAGCAAGGTTTTATTCATTTGTCTGGAAATATGCATGCTAATCCTCTTACCTATTTCAAAAGTTCAAAACCTTATGACCTTTCGACACTTGTTCAGGAAATGAGTATGGTTGGTACGAATGAGAAACGTTGTACCTATCCCAGATTTATGAATACGCGCGAAAATGAGTTGGTTTTTCATTATCGCGATGGTGGAAGCGGAGATGGAAACGAGATTTATAATATTTATTCCTGTGAAACTAAAAAATGGGAAAGGATGCTCGAGACTCCTCTTACCGATGGACAGGGATTGATGAATGCCTATCAAACAGAACCTATGCTGATGGCGGATAATTGGTATCATGTTTACTGGGTTTGGCGTGACAGCCCAGACTGCTCTTCCAACCACGATCTTTCCTACATGAAAAGCAAGGATCTGAAAAACTGGTACAATGCGTTCGGTGAACAGGTTAAACTTCCGGTTACGTTTGAAAATAAATCCGTAATTGTTGACCCCATCCCCGTTATGGGTGGAATCATTAATCTGGCAGCCAGTCTTTGCTTTGACAACAAAAGCAGACCCGTGATGGCCTATCACAAATACGATGTTGCTGGAAATTTGCAGTTTTACACGGCTCGTTTCACAGGCAAAAAATGGGATATCAAGCAGTTGACCAATTGGAATTACCGATGGGAATTTTCAGGTAATGGAAGCATCAAAAACGAAGTGCGGATTGGGACTTTCACCAACAGGGGCGATGGATATTATGAATTGGGATATGAACACATTAAATATGGAAAAGGTACTTTGCTCCTGAACGAGAACATGGATTTTTGCGGAACAGTCCAAAAACCGTCATTACCGGTTGAACTATCCAAACTGGAAGGTAAATTCGCTGGACTACATATACGCACTTCCAACGACTTGGGTGATACCGGCAAATCTGCTCGCTATTTACTGAAATGGGAAACTTTGCCAGCCAATCGAGATCGGCCAATACCCGAACCTTGGCCCGAAGCCAGTCAATTGTATCTTATCAAATTAATCAGAAAATAGCAATAAATTAGTTGACCGTAAATATTTAGTGATAATCTCTATAAGTTCAAGGATGTAAAATGGATCAATAATTGAAACTATAAAAATTCAAAAAACAGGGACGATGCTTGTCAAAAAAATTTAATAATTAACAAAATGAATAAAGAAACCTATTTTTATATATAAACAAAAAACAATTAACAATAACACAAAAATTAACAAAATGAAAAAGTTAGACATAAAATTGATGCATCCAGTTGAGCAGATCAATATGGTAATCGGAAGAATTTATCAAAAAGGAATGACAACCACTTCGGGTGGTAACATTTCGATAAGAGATAATAATGGAGATATTTGGATTACTCCATCTGCAGTAGATAAAGGAAGTTTGACTCCAAATGATATTGTTTGCATCAAAAAAGATGGAAGTATTGTTGGTTTACACAAACCTTCGTCTGAATATCCATTTCATAAAGCGATTTATGCTGCACGTCCCGACATTAATTCAATCATTCACGCTCATCCTCCTGGATTAGTAGCATTTAGTATCACACGTCAAGTGCCCAATACCAATATTACGCCTCATTTTAGATTTGTTTGTGGTAAAGTGGGTTATGCTCCTTATGGTTGCCCCGGAAGTGATGAATTGGGCGAAAAAATTGCCGATCAATTTATTGGTTCTGATTATCAAGCCGTAATTATGGAAAATCATGGTGTTGTTCTAGGTGGCTCAAATATGCTCGATGCCTATCAACGATTTGAAACCTTAGAATTGTGTTGTTGCACCATTGTTAGCGGTGGCAAGCTCGGAAAAATAAATGCCTTAACCGATGCACAAATCGAAGCCTACAAAGAACAAATTCCTACAAAGAGCACCGAATTTGCTGACCCAGGTTATCCTTCGGATGAATTGGCTATCCGCAGAGATATGGTAAAAATCATTCATCGTGCTTGCGAACAAGGTTTGATGATTTCAACATTTGGAACGGTTTCTGTGCGTTGGAATGAAAATGATTTCTTGATTACGCCACACGATGTTTCTCGTTGGAATATTGCTGCCGACGACATCATTCAAGTGAAAAATGGAATGACCGAACATCATAAAAACCCTAGTTATCAAGTGGCTTTACACAAACGAATTTATGAAGAAAATCCACATATCAATTCCATCATTACTACTCAGCCTTCGAACTTGATGGCTCACGGAATTACAGGAACTAAATTTGATGTTCGAACTATTCCAGAAAGCTGGATTTTCTTGCAAGATGTTCCTTCCATTCCTTTTGGTTCTTTATTTGATAATATCGAAGGTTTGGCTAAAATGTTCGACAAAAGCCGTGTTGTATTAATCGAAAATGACTGTGTTGTGGTTACTGGAGACCAATTATTGAACACTTTCGATTATCTAGAAGTAGCCGAATTTAGTGCCAATTCATTAGTAATGGCTGCTTCTGTTGGTGCTTTATGTCCAATGGGAGATGCTGAAATTGAAGAATTACGAGTGGCATTTAGCGCAATAATAAGATAAACTATAAAAAAAAACACAACAATATTATGAGTACCATTAAACGAATTATTTTAAACGAAATGTCTTATTATGGGGCAGGAAGTCGTTCTGTACTTGCAGACGAAATCAAAAAAAGAGGCTTAAAAAAAGTTTTTGTTGTTACCGATAAAGATTTATTGAAATTTGGTGTTGCCGAAAAAGTAACCTCTTTTTTAGATGCAGCAAAAATTGAATACACTATTTTTTCGAATGTAAAACAAAATCCAACTGTAGCCCAAGTAAAAGAAGGAGTACAAGCTTTCAGTACCTCAGGTGCCGATGTGATTGTGGCTATTGGTGGTGGTTCGCCTATCGATACTGCCAAAGCGATTGGAATTATTTCCAACAATCCTGAATTTGCCGATGTGGTTTCATTGGAAGGAGTTGCCAATACCAAAAACAAGTCTATTCCAATTATAGCTTTGCCAACAACCGCTGGAACGGCTGCCGAAGTAACCATCAATTACGTGATTACCGACGAAGAAAACGTAAAAAAAATGGTTTGTGTTGACCCTAACGTGATTCCAATTCTTTCTATTGTTGATGCCGAATTAATGTTGAGTTTGCCACCAAGTTTGACTGCTGCAACTGGAATGGATGCCTTGACTCACGCCATCGAAGGCTATATTACCAAAGGTGCTTGGGAAATGTCGGACATGTTTGAATTGAAAGCTATCGAAATGATTGCCAAACATTTGCCAGTAGTTGTCAAAAATCCATCAGATGTAGTCGCTCGTGACGGGATGGCTGTTGCCCAATACATTGCGGGAATGGGATTTTCGAATGTGGGATTAGGTTTGGTACACGGAATGGCGCATCCGCTGGGTGCTTATTATGATATTCCTCACGGTGTTGCCAATGCTTTATTATTGCCAATTGTTATGGAATACAATACCGAATCAGCCATTAGCAAATATGCCGATATTGCTCGTGCTATGGGCATAAAAGTAGATCATTTATCTCCTCAAGAAGCTGCTCAAGCCGCTGTTAAAGCCGTAAAAAACCTCGCTATAGAAGTCGGTATTCCAGAAAAACTTCAGCTATTGAATGTTAAGGAAGAAGATTTGGAACGCCTTTCACAATCTGCTTTCGAAGATGTTTGTACGCCAGGAAATCCGCGTGAAGTACAATTAAGCGATATTTTGGAACTTTATAAAAAAGCATTTTAACTAACCTTGAATTTTTGTAGTTTTAAAAACAGAACAAGTAAATCAAGCATTTGAATATGCAAAAACACGAGTTGCTTGTCTTGGAATCGACTTTGAAAAAGTAATGCCGATATGCGATATATGAGAGTCCAATAAATTGTACTTAATATATTGTCTGTCGGCATTAACCATTTTAAAATTGCAATTGGAATTACTTTTATTCAAAGACGTTCAATTATCCCTTTGAAATCTCTAATACGTAATTTGGGTTTATAATAAAGAATGAATATTTTGAAAGGAGTCTAAAAGAAAAAACCCCAAAAAAAACATAAGGTTTTCGAGGTTTTGAATTATTTTGAAGTTTGTTTCAGCAGAGAGGAAGGGATTCGAACCCTCGATATGTTGCCATATACACGCTTTCCAAGCGTGCGCCTTCAGCCACTCGGCCACCTCTCTATTTTTTTAAGGTTGCAAAGAACACGAAAAAATTTGACTTTAGAAAATTAATACGCTGTTTTTACAACATTTCTCCACGCAAGGGTGTTTCAAATGCGGCTTTAAAATCAGATGAAGAAATATTTTGTCCCAACAAGTACATCAATTTTGCAATTGCCGCTTCTGTAGTGATGTCTTTACCAGAGATTATCCCTATTTCCTTCATTGCCGTGCTGGTTTCATATTTCCCCATAGTTACACTCCCGATGGAACATTGCGTAACATTTACGATTTGTAATCCGCTGATTATGGCTTTTTTAAGCAAGGATAAAAACCATTCTTCGGTTGGAGCATTTCCTGCGCCATAAGTTTCTAAAACAATTCCCTTGAGTTGGGGAATCTTAAAGATAGCCGACAAAACATTTTCGCTAATTCCGGGGAACATTTTTATAATAACTACATTGTTATCTAAATTTTTACAAGTCTTCAGTTTTTTATTTCTTGTTTTTGGCAAAAACAATTCTGGAAAAGTCTTCAAATTCACTCCCGATTCTATCAAAGTTGGATAATTGGGCGAAATGAACGCATTGAAATTTTCTGCATTTATCTTTGTCGTCCTGTTTCCTCGATACAATTTGTATTCAAAATAAAGGCAAACCTCACTAATTACAGATTTGTTTCCTTCCTTTAAAGAAGCAATCTGAATAGCAGTTATAAGGTTTTCCTTGGCATCGGTTCGCAAGTCGCCAATTGGCAATTGGGATCCTGTAAAAATTACTGGTTTTGATAAATTTTCGAACATAAAACTCAAAGCCGATGCTGAATAAGACATCGTATCAGAACCGTGAAGCACTACAAATCCATCGAAATTTTCATAATTATCTTCGATGATTGTGGCAATTTCTGCCCAGTTTTCGGGATTAATTGTCGAAGAATCGATTGGCTTTTCGAAAGAAACCGTTTCGATTTCACAGTCTAATTGTTTTAATTCAGGGATTTTATGAAGCAATTTGCTAAAATTAAAAGACTTGAGAGCTCCTGTTTCAAAATCTTTCATCATACCAATGGTGCCACCAGTATAAATCAAAAGAATTTTGGCTTTAGCTAACATTTTGATATTTTAACTTATTCACCACCGGATTGGCATACATCGCCAAGAAACTATGTAATGCAAATGGATTGCTATGGTCTATGCGCATTTCTAGTCGGCGTTCAAAAAGTGACTTTTCGTTTTCGGTGTACAAATGTTGGTATTTTGTGGTTTTGTTCAAAATATCGTAAGCTATATAATTGGTAGGCCAAAGTTTGTAATTGCTCAAAATAGAGTCATCAATAACCTGAGCCAAAGCTTGAATTTGTTTGTTTGTCGTGTCATAATTGGCTTTAATTTCATCTATCTCAGTTTCTAAAACATCGCCTATATGAATGTGAATTCTTTTCTTTTGGCCTATGATTCCACTCAACAAAGTCATAACATCTTCGTTTTTCTCTTTGACATATACTTCGTTATTGTTTTCTGCCATTAATTGTGGCATTTTTAAAGCATCAGTCGGGTCATATTCATAAGAAATGGAAACTGGAACCAGCTTTATTTTTCTAAAATAATCCATCAAATCCGGTTCGTTAGACCCCATTGCTATCATTTTTAGCACTGCTGGATTGGTTTCATCATTTCCATCTTTAGTCCTTCCCTCGCGCTGTGCAATCCAAACCGATCGATTTTCGTGTACTAACAATTGAGCCATATACTCTGAAAGTAACTTAGAACTTACCAGCAATTCTCTTGGACTCAACCCGCGTTGTACCAAAAAATTTCGGTTTAATTTGGCCAAAATTCTTAAAAATGGTTTTTTGACTAAATTATCTCCAATGGCAGAGGAAGTCATCAATTTTCCGTGTTCAAACAAACTTGCATTTAACAAAGTGGTATCTAAAACAATATCTCGATGATTCGAAATATAAAGATAAGGTGTGTTATTGTCTAATTTTTCAAACCCAGAAGTGGTTAATCCATCGGAGCTTTTTTCAAGCACTTGTTTTACGCCGTAGTATATAAAATTACACTGAAAATCACGAATGGAATGGGTTTTTTTGAGTTGCTCTTTCCAAACTTCATCCGCTACTTTTGGAAAACAAAAGTTCATTAAGGCTTTCATCATCGGATGATCAAGTACTTTTAAAATCCCATCATTTATTTCCGTATCCGAAAAAGGCCTTATGGCATCAAATCGCTTCATTTTAGTAATCATTTTTATTTGACAAAAGAACAAAAAAAACCTTAAAGTTATGTAATATCATTGTTAAATCCCAAAGATAGCCTTTGAATTTTCAGTTGTAATTAATGCTATTTCTTCTTGCGACAGATTGTAAATTTCGGATAATTTTCGAACAACATTCAACAAATAACTACTTTCATTGCGTTTGCCGCGATAAGGTACTGGAGCCAAATAGGGGGAATCGGTTTCGAGAACAATATGTTTTAAGTCAATTTGATCCAAAAACTGGTCTATTTTTCCGTTTTTGAAGGTTACGACTCCGCCAATTCCGAGTTTCATATTATAAGAAATAGCCCGTAAAGCTTGTTCGTAAGTTCCCGAAAAACAATGAAAAATACCAAATAAATCAGATGATTTTTCTTCTTCCAAGATTTCAAAAATTTCGTCGAAAGCTTCTCGACAATGAATCACAATGGGCAATTTATATTTTTTTGCCAGTTGAATTTGTTTCTTGAAAGCAGCTTGTTGTTGTGGCAAATGCGTTTTGTCCCAATACAAATCGATGCCAATTTCGCCCACAGCAAAAAATTTTCTTTTGGATAATTCAATTTCAACAAATTGCAATTCTTCGAGATAGTTTTCCTTAACGTGCGTAGGATGCAGCCCCATCATCAAAAAAACATTTGCAGGATAGCTTTTTTCCAAATCATACATCGCTTGCGTAAAAGTAGCATCGATGGCGGGAATAAAGAATCGTGAAACTCCTGCATCTATGGCACGCTGCATCATTTCGTGGCGATCTTCATCAAATTCATTGGAATATAAATGGGTGTGGGTGTCGGTAATTGTCATTAAACTAATTTTAATAAGCAAATTTAGATTTTTTGAACTATAGAATTAAAAAATTATTCGCTTTTAGATTATATTTGGCGTTCAAGAGTAATCCATGAACTATCTGCCCTATATTCTCAAAAAAGAAAAATACAAAAAAATAAAATTCAAGGTTTCCAAGACTCAACATTTACTCATTAAAGCAAAAATTAACGGTGTGAAAGGAAATTTCATTCTCGACACGGGTGCTTCAAATAGTTGTATTGGTTTTGAAAGTGTTGAATTATTTTTATTAGAAGCCAAAAAATCGAAAACACAAGCTTCGGGTGCTGGTGCAACAGGAATGTTCACACAGATTGCGGTTGGCAATAAATTGCTGTTGGGCAATTGGAAACATTCTGATTTTGAACTTGTTATTTTTGATTTATCTCACGTCAATGCAGCTCTAATCCAACACAAAGCCAAACCCGTTCACGGCATTATTGGCGCCGATATTTTAATGAAAGGCAAGGGAATTATAGATTATTACAATCATTGTTTGTACTTGCTTTAGGGATGGTTTTCAGCCAAATCGTCTTTTTTTCTTGTTCTTTTAACCCGCTCTGCGACGTATAAATAATACCCGATGGCTCGGAAATGACTAAAATTTCTGGAGTACGATAGCGGATTTGCAACCAGGCTCTGCGAAGTGTGAATATTTAGTAACCACAAAATATAATCGTGATTGCTGTGCGAATGTCCCCGATGGCGCGGATATGAATAAATTTTCTCGAGTAGGATATCCCCGATGGCTCGGAAATGCAGTAAATCTCTCGTCAACGGATAGCGCTCCCGAAAGCTTTCGGGATGCAATCCGTGCCCACACAGTTAATCAGACATACACATCAAAAAAAAGCGGCATCAATAAAACGATACGGCTTTTTTCGTACCTTTAAAACAAAAAAATGTCAACAAAATATAAGGTTACAATTCCAGAAAATTATTATTTTAGTTCGGCAAGAAATTATGCAGCATTGGATTATGAATTAGAAGTAATTTTGTTAGATTTGTTTTAGTGGATTATTGGAGTGGGTAATTGGAGTGGGTACGGATTGCACCCGAGCGACAGCGAACGGACGAAGTAAATCCGCGCTATCCACACAAGGACTATTTTATATATCCGAGCCATCGGGTCTGTTAATTATCAAATGTTTATTGTTCATACAGGCACTGGGATAGTCAATAAATCTAATTTTTTATTAAACAGAGATAAAAAGTAGAAAAAATGAAAAAATTAATTGTAATAGTGATAGTTTTATTTATTCCTACGGTACTAGTTATATATGAACTCAAAAGAAATACAAGAAAACAAGAAGTTTTTTTAAACCAAATTGAGGGTAAAATAATAAAGATATTACAACAAAACAGAGGTGGTACGAGGTATTATTATAACTCAAATAATTATTTTATTGAAGCAGATTTTGCAATAAATGAGAATCAAATAGTTAATAATGATTCTGTTTTTAAAAATAAGAACTCAAAAGAGCTAAAGGTTTATAAAAAAAATGGAGCAACTTCGACCTACGAATATTTTAAAACATTTTATTTAAACAATTAGTTTTTTAATTTGCCCCTGCTGGTGTGCTAATACTTTTGCGTTCCAAGTAAAAAAAGCTAAGAAAATTATTTTTATCAGTAATAAAAGAATATTCTTCCAAAAAATTAACTTAAATAAATAATAATTAATAAACCTCAAAAAAATGAAACGTTATTTAGTAAACCTATTATTATTGATTTCCTTAGTGTCTTTTTCACAAAATTCAAAATTCAGAATTGAAGCAAGTTATCCTTTACCAATAGACCAAAATTTTATTGGTAAGTATTACGATGGCGTTGCAGATTTAGGTGTTAAATATCAGATTAAGGAACTTAACAATTTTACTTTGGGAGTATCCTTAAACACCGCTCTATTAAAAGCAGACAGGAATGAATACAGTATTATTTTTGATGACCTAATAAGCTACAAAGTAACATCATATAGTTTTGAACCTAGATTTTTCACGGAAGTAAAACTAAAAAAAATTGCAAAATTGCATACGGCTTTTGGTGTTGGATATTCTTTTATGTTTTTCAATGTAAAGAATACTTCACCTGAAGAAAATATTCCAAATAGCAGTTCAACACAAAGTGGGATTAACACCAATCTTCAAATTGCGTATGATATTTCAAAAAGAATTTATGTACAAGCTCAATATGATTTTATTTTACTTACTAATTTAGAAGATGGTATTCCCAAAAATAAATATAATACAAACATCAATCTTTTGAAGTTTGGCATAGGGTTTAGATTGTAAAGGCTGGTGAGCGAATCCTTTCGCGTTCCAAGTAAATAAAAGCATAAAAAAAACAGGCGAAATTTGCCTGTTTTTTATTGCTTAAAACGGAGTGTAATTTATAAATTATGCGGGTCAATAACTTGAATACCTGTAATATTTTTAAAATCGGAGGTATTGCGAGAAATCAATGTCAAGTTATGAACTAGAGCGGTAGCGGCTATGATAGCATCTGGGAGTTTGGTTTTATGCTTTTTACGAATTTCAATGCTTGTATCAACCACATTACTTGATAAATCCAGTACAGTTGCATCTTCCATAAATTGGGTAAGAAGTTGATAATGCTCTGCTAGAGCATTAAAACCGAGTACTTCAATTTTTGTAACTACCGAAACATTGGGAATATTATCAATAATAGTATTCATAAAATTCATACCCGAAACAGGAAGTTTTTGACCAAGATAATCAATGACTACATTGGTATCTATTAAATACTGCGGTTGTTCCATTCGTTACGGCTTTGGGTTACATAATTTTGTAGTTCGTCTGCAATATCCGAAGGCAATTTACCTGCATATTTTTCAGAAAGTTTTTGTTTTGGCTGTATGTTTTTGTTTAAGACTTTAAGAATATCCAAATCCTCCAAATCTTCTAAAAGCCTATACGCCTTGTTGTTGTTTATTTGTACCAATACTGTTTCCATCTTTAATTTATTTTAAAATTGCCTGCATTTTGTTTTTTGCTATAAAAGCATCAATCAATGTAAAAACGTGGTCTTTGTCCTTTTCTGACATTTTGCTGACCTCTTTTACTCTTTCCATTAGCGTGTCTGTAAGTCCCGATAGGCGGATTTGCAATCCGTGCCCACAAAGTAAATAAAACAACGGTTATAAAAAACAGGCGAAATTTGCCTGTTTTTTTTATGCTTTACAATCGTTTTAACCATTTATCAGGGTTTAAAGAGGTATGAAATACTCCTAAAACTTACAAGGTGTTTTCTTGTTTAAAATACTGAAAATGTATAGTGAATGGAAAAGTTTTAACAACAGCCATTTGTACATCTTGGTATCTTACTTGAATTGTTTCAGGATTTTTAGCGATGTAGTTTATCTCATCTTTTACATTTTTCAAGAACCTAGCACCTAAACCATCTTGAGATTTATTGTACCAATTTGCAGCTTCTTTGATATCTTCTTTTACAAAAACGGCATACTTAATTTTAGCTCTCATTTTCAACTTCTTTCCAAAATTGTTCTTCATCTATTAATAAATCTGGATTTTGTTTAATAGCTTCTATTCGTTCCAAAACAATATCTTTTTGCCATTGCGGAATATCATCTTCTACTTCTGATGGCATAATAATTACTTCCACAGTTTTGGCGGTAAAATCTTCAGGAAGCACCACATTAAAAGTGTTATTTTTTACTTCAATAAATTGTCGGATAGCGTTCATAATTAAATGGCTTTACTTTTTTTTCAAAGTTACAAAAAAACAAGAACGTTTTTAGATATGCTGTAAACTTTCTTGTTTTGGATGACGCAGTTTGGCAAACTGTACCCCAATAATGAGAGTTAAGCCAAAAAAAACAGGCGAAATTTCCCAGCTGCACGAAGTCTTCCCTCAAAATGAAACGTTATTAAAACTAGTGGCGTGCTGTGCGAATGTCTCCTGACTTCGCACCCGTTCCAATAGTCCACACAATTAATCAAACAAAAGAATATTTATTTGTATTAAAAAACAATTATATTTGAACAAAAAAGTGTAGGTCGGACGGATACAAAATAAGAGACCAAACTTTGCCACATTTTGTAACAGCTTGAGTTATTTAGCAGTGGGTGCGAAGTCGGAGACATTCGCACAGCATCCTAGAAACAAAGATATTTGTTATAAAGAACACTTTGTAGAGCGGGGCTGCAACCTGCAACCTGAAATCTAAAATCTGCTCCCGAAGCTTCGGGACTAAAATCTAAAATCTTAAATCTAAAATCTTAAATCTTCTTCCTCATTCTCGCTACTGGAATATCGAGTTGTTCTCTATATTTCGCAATGGTTCTTCGGGCAATGGGATAGCCTTTTTCCAAAAGAATTTCGGCCAATTGATCGTCGGGAAGTGGCTTGCGTTTGTCTTCTTCTTCAATCACATTTTTCAAAATTTTCTTGATTTCGAGTGTCGATACCTCTTCGCCCTGATCGTTTTTCATCGCTTCCGAGAAAAATTCTTTGATGAGTTTTGTTCCGTAAGGCGTTTCTACATATTTGCTGTTGGCAACACGGGAGATGGTTGAAATATCCAAACCAACTAAATCGGCAATATCTTTCAAAATCATTGGTTTTAGCTTGGTTTCATCGCCTTCGAGAAAGTATTCTTGTTGGTAATGCATTATGGCATTCATCGTCACATAAAGCGTTTCTTGGCGTTGTTTGATGGCGTCGATAAACCATTTGGCTGAATCCAATTTTTGCTTGATAAACTGCACCGCATCTTTCTGTGCGCTCGATTTATCGCGTGAACTTTTATAAGTTTGCATCATTTCCTGATAATCTTTGGAAACGTGTAGGGAAGGTGCATTTCTTCCGTTTAAGGTCAAAATCAATTCTTCCTCTTCTATTCTAATGGCAAAATCAGGAACGACATGTTCTGTAATTTTGTTGCTTCCCGTGAAAGAGCCACCTGGTTTTGGGTTTAGTTTTTCTATTTCGTGAATGGCAGTTTTGAGTTGTTCATTCGAAACATTGTATTTTTGCTGCAGTTTGTCGTAATGTTTTTTGGTAAAAGCATCAAATTGATTTTCGATGATGTCCATTGCCAAAGCCACGTATTCAGTAGGGGTTTTGTGTTTCAATTGCAACAACAAACATTCTTGCAAATCACGCGCACCAACTCCTGAAGGTTCCAATTCGTGAATGATGTGCAACATACGTTCCACTGTTTTTTCATCGGTATAAATACCTTGAGTAAACGCCATATCATCTACTAAATCGGTAATACTGCGTCGGAGATAGCCCATATCATCGATGCTTCCGACTAGAAATTCTGCAATTTCACGTTCGGAATCATTCAGAATAAAAGTATTCAGCTGATTGATTAAATCCTGATGGAAACTTATCGGAGCCACTAATGGCGACTCGCGTTCTTCGTCGTCATCGCTGTAATTATTGGCTTGGGTTTTGTAATCGGGCGTTTCGTCGCTACTCAGATATTCGTCAATATTGATGTCGCTGATGTCCTCGGTTTCGTTATCATCATAATCGTCGAATTCGTCATTGGCATCATCATTATCGAATTCGTCTTTATCGTAAATTTCTTCCTCCTCGGTTCCAGTTTCCAAAGCTGGATTTTCATTCATTTCTTCCAACAAACGTTGTTCGAAAGCCTGTGTTGGCAATTGAATTAGCTTCATCAACTGAATTTGTTGAGGAGATAATTTTTGAGAAAGTTTAAGGTTTAAGAATTGTTTAAGCATTTTTTATTTGTTTAAAGGTTTAAAGGTTTAAGAGTTTAAAGTTGTTGCGATTTAAACAACATTAAACAATCTTAAACAACATTAAACAATTTTAAAAGTCTGCATTCATCGGTGTTCTAGGAAATGGAATTACGTCACGAATGTTGGACATTCCGGTTACAAAAAGCACCAATCTTTCGAATCCAAGTCCAAAACCAGAGTGAACCGCACTTCCGAATTTTCGGGTATCAAGGTACCACCACAATTCCTCTTGGTCAACACCTAAAGCTTTCATTTTTTCGACCAGCACCTCAAAACGTTCTTCTCTTTGTGAGCCTCCTACGATTTCTCCAATGCCTGGGAAAAGAATATCCATGGCACGAACGGTTTTTCCGTCTTCGTTCAAACGCATATAAAAAGCCTTGATATTGGCAGGATAATCGAATAAAATTACTGGACTTTTAAAGTGTTTTTCAACCAAAAAACGCTCGTGTTCAGATTGTAAATCGGCGCCCCATTCGTTGATGAGGTATTGAAATTTTTTCTTTTTATTGGGTGTACAATCTCTCAAAATGTCAATCGCTTCGGTGTAAGAAACGCGTTTGAAATTGTTTTCCAACACAAAGTTTAATTTTTCAAGCAAAGTCATTTCGCTTCTTTCGGCTTGTGGTTTCGATTTTTCTTCTTCCAATAAACGACCTTCGAGGAATTTCAAATCATCGGGACATTTTTCCATTGTGTATTTAATTACATATTGGATAAAATCTTCCGCCAAGTCCATATTGTCATTCAAATCATTGAAAGCCACTTCGGGTTCAATCATCCAAAATTCCGCTAAATGACGAGAAGTGTTCGAATTTTCTGCTCGGAATGTGGGTCCAAAAGTATAAATCTGACCCAAAGCCATCGCGAAAGTTTCGCCTTCCAATTGGCCGGAAACCGTTAAATTAGTATGTTTTCCGAAGAAATCTTTTTTGTAATCAATGTTGCCATCTTCATTTTTGGGTAAAGAGTCTAAGGGCAAGGAAGTCACTTGAAACATTTCGCCAGCACCTTCGGCATCGGCACCCGTTATAATGGGCGTGTTGACATACACAAATCCTTTTTGTTGAAAATAGCTGTGAACGGCAAAAGACAACACCGAACGAATTCGCATAATGGCTCCAAAAGCATTGGTTCGAACTCGTAAATGTGCATTTTCACGCAAGAATTCTAACGAATGTTTTTTTGGTTGCATCGGGAATTTCTCCGCATCCGAATCGCCAAGAATTTCCAGTTTACGAACCTTAATTTCATATTTTTGTCCAGCTCCTTTGCTTTCTACCAAATCTCCCGTAACCGAAATGGCGGCCCCCGTAGTGATTCTTTTCAAGGTTTCTTCGGGCGTGTTTTCAAAATCGACCACACATTGTATGTTATTGATGGTCGATCCGTCGTTCAATGCAATAAATTGATTGTTTCTAAATGTTCGTACCCAACCTTTGGCATTGACTTCGAGAAGAATGTTGTTGCTGTTTAGCAAGTCTTTAACTCTGGTATGTTTCATATTATTTTAGATTTTAGAGTTCTGATTTTAGATTAAAGAAAATCAGTGTTTCAACCAAGTTACAAATATAATTGATTTGTTTGGAAAAGGCGATGTGCAAAAAAACTATTCAGGAGCTAATTTTTGTGCTATTATCTTTGAATTAATAAATCTTTGATTCAAAAAACGAACTCACCGCATACAAAGGATAAATGGCAACATGGTCTAAACTTGAGAAATTCTCCAATGAAAATCGAACTCCTTTTGGAATGTTTTTTTCCTTCAAGAATATCCGCAAACTTTGCATTGCTCCTTTGTTTGAGGATTTAATTTCTACGGGAAGTATTGAGGCATTTTTTTGAACAATATAATCTACTTCGGCATTTCCAGTTTTGTTTTCACGGTGCCAATAGTAGAGTTCGTTTTGCGAAAATGGACTGCTGTATTTCAGCCATTCTAAACCGAAAAATAATTCGGCAATGGCTCCTTTGTTTATCAATTCGAAATTATTTTCCAATACAATGCTCGATATATCCAAACCTAAAACACGTTGAAACAAACCAGTGTCTAATAATAACATTTTGCGTTTTTTCATATCGATTTCGGCTCCGAGCGGAATGCCATTTCCTGCTGTATGCGTTACTGGAATGACCAATCCTGAAAGAATTAATAGCTGCAAAGCCTCTTTTATTTGTAAATTGCTAAGATGATTGCCAATCTTGGTGTACATAAATTTTCCTCCCATTTGTTTAGAAACAGATTCGAAAACCTCATTGATTCTATTGGATGGAACACGTTTTTTGTATTTTACAAAATCACTTTTTAAGGAAATAAGTAAATCGTCTAAAACCTGTTGTGCTTCAAGATAACTTTTATTGATGGCGAAGCGAGCAACAACTTCGGGCATTCCGCCAATGATGAGAAATTGTTTGAAATATTCTATTAGTTTTTGATGAAAAATAAGATCCACGGGAGACTCGCAAGACGCTTTTTGTTTCAATTCTAATAAACGTTCTTCATTCATAGCGACAAGAAATTCATCAAAAGAAAACGGATAAACAAATAGGGTTCTGATGCGACCAACCCCAAAGGAAGGTAGCGTTTCCAAAGCAAATTCTAATAATGAACCTGCTGCAATAACATGCAAATTGGGTTTTTGCTCATAAAAATAGCGCAATGCCGTAATGGCATTTGGGCAAGACTGAATTTCATCGAGAAACAACAAGGTTTCCCCTTCTATAATTGGAATATTGAAGGCAATTTCGAGTTTAGCACAAGTACTTTCTATAGAATTGTTTTGGTTGAATAAGGCATGAATTCCGTTATTCTCTTCGAGGTTAATTTCTATGAAATAAGCGAATGATTTAGCTAAATTCCGAACCGATGAGGATTTGCCAACTTGCCTTGCACCACGCAATAATAATGGCTTTTTATAATCATCACTTTTCCAAACCAATAAATTACTGTCTGTTAGTCGATTAAAGTATTTTTTCATATTTTTACTATGCAAAAAAACAAGTTAAATGATATTTTTACTAGGCAAATATACGAGTTAAATGATAAAAAAAGCACCCGAAAGCCATTAAATTAGAATTTGGGTGTTTTTTTATTACCGAATAGTTTATATGGAAAATAACATTTTACAATCAAAAAACCCTCACATCCCAATCCCGAAGTTTCGGGATGGAACTGCAAAATTCATTTTAAATCTTGTCACTTTTCAAAATAAAAATCAAAGTGTTGAGTTGTGTTTTTTGTTTATCTTTGTGTTTTTTGAATACAAAATCGAACTTTATAAATGAAATTTACCCAATATTTTTTACTCACAAGGAAGAGAGAAGACAGAAAGGATATAAAATAGAGTGGATTGAATTTGTTTTTTATCATCCAATTTTTGAAGTATTGCAATCTGATGGAAGAATTAGAAGATGGGCATATATTGAAGAAGTTGATAAATATTTAAGAATTATTATTTTAGAAGACAGTATAACTATTCACAATGCTTTTTTTGATAGAAACTTTAAACCTAATGAATTATGAAAGTTACTTACTTTGACGATACCGATACCCTTTTAGTCAATTTTAACGACCACAAAATAGTCGAAACAAAAGACCTTAACGAAAACACACTTATTGAATTAGATGAGAATGGTAATATTGTCTCAATGACGATTGAACACGCAAAACAACAAACCGAAGTGTCTTCGTTTTCCTTTAATCAAGTGGCAAAAATGGCAGTTTGATAGTTTTAAAAACAAAGGTTCTATAAAAAAACTCATAGGTTTTTGGGAGAATTAGGGGTTTTGAGGTTTTAAATCAGGATTTTAAGATTAGATAGAAATATTAAATTTAGTTAAACCCTCTCTAACTTCTTCGGAAATATTTATTAAAGAAAATATTGGATGATCTGCTGAAGTTAAATCTATTCTAACAATAGTCTCAGAGTCATTAATTATTTTTATAATTGGTTTGAGCATTATGGATGCCGTATAATAGCATTTTTGGAAATAAGGTTTGTTTTCCATTTCGCTTAATCTAAATTCTTTTTCTTCATCTATGAATATTACATTTAATAGTGGTTCTGGTTCGATCATTATTTCTTGTTTAGAGTTTAATTGGATAAGATTGATTTTTAATTATTTCATTTTATTAAATGAACTCAAAATTTTATATTCAACACTGGTGTTTGTGGCTTTAGGCAACCTCTAAAAACTAATTTTTTTAAAATTAACGCGAAAAAACTTGTTTAAATAATTATAAATCAGTATATTGCGTTCATTATGAAAGCATTTAAAAGATACAGAGATTACGGTTTTTTT
>Ga0316612_1000239_pt1 | contig 20021 bp, 15 predicted proteins | sample MIS2016226_MG_FD_207676 | JGI IMG/M metagenome (GOLD analysis project Ga0316612, IMG submission 207676) | Microbial mat bacterial communities from Middle Island sinkhole, Lake Huron, Michigan, United States - MIS.2016.226 | ecosystem: Environmental > Aquatic > Freshwater > Lake > Sediment... | reverse complement strand
TGTGTAGGTTAAGAAAATGTCTATAGTACTTGGGTTGTATCTTTAGGGGAATCCACTGCGAAACCTAAGCCATCTTCAAACGGAGTCAACGGCTTTAGCCGTTCCCCAGGCCGCTTGCAACGAAAGTCTCAGAATCAAGGATGGCTTTTGAAAAGCAGCCGCCCTAGCTGGGCGCAAACGCTGTGCTACAATAGATTTGTGACCAGTAGATCAGTCTTGTAGACAAAGGAGGAAACGAACAATGGGGCCACTAGACCAGCTTAATAAGATCGCTGGGCAATGGAAGAATCGGGCAGCCTTTGAGATGGAGAAGTTCCAGCGCACTTCACGGATTACGGGGGACTTGAATGACCTGAAGAATCGGTTAGATCAAGCGCTTAATGAGTTAGGGCAGCGGGCCTATGACTTGCACCGTGCTGGGCAGATCAAATCCCCAACGATAGCTGAATTGACCAAGCGGATCGACGAGATTCAATCCCGTATGGTGCAGAAGGAGGAGGAATTAAAGGTAGAAGAAGCGCAAGCCTATGTGGAGCCAACGGACACCGCTGCGCCAAGGGCCCAGGCAGTGACGATTCATGAGCCTGAAGAGAAGCCGCAAAGCGCTGGGCAGACCAAGAGTTGTCCTAAGTGCCAATTCCAGATGCCCCAAACTGCGCTCTTTTGCCCTCGTTGTGGCTGTCACACTGGCTAAAAAGGGCAGCATTTCGGTGGGAAGACTCCCGAAATGCTGCTGCTCATCCCAAAGCGATCTGGCGCTAAAAGCTTTAGCCGCCGCCGGCCCCGACTCCGCCTTGAATGCCGCCTTCAGTTAGGGCGCGCACATCAAGCAACTCATCTATTTTATCGGGGTCAAGGAGACCTTTTTCAATGACCACCTCTTTAATGGTCTTCCCAGTGGCCATCGCTTCTTTAGCCACGGCTGCGCCATTGAGATAGCCAATCACAGGATTAAGCGCGGTCACGAGGATCGCATTCTTTGCCAACCAGCCTGTCGCCTTTTCAGGGTTAGCCTGCAAGCCGACGACACATTTAGTCGTGAAAGCGCTAATGGCCCCGATTAGAACGTGCATCATCTCAAAGAGATTATGGGCGATGATCGGCATCATCACATTGAGTTCCAATTGCCCAGCCTGGGCGGCCAAGGCAACCGTTAGATCAGAGCCTTGCACGTGGAAGCAAGCCATATTCAGCATCTCCGCCATCACGGGATTGACTTTGCCAGGCATAATGCTGCTCCCAGGTTGGACGGCGGGCAACCGAAGCTCATCCAAGCCCGTTGCGGGGCCACTGCTCAGGAGGCGGAAGTCATTGGCAATCCGCGTAAGCGTAATGCACAAAGTCCGCAAACTAGCAGAGAAATTGGCTGGATCAGCCATATTCTGCATCGACTCAAAGAGGTTATCACTAGTCCGCAAAGGCTGGCCTGTCAACCCACTCAAGGTCTTTACCATGCGGGCGTGATATTCGGGATGGGCATTCAAGCCGCTCCCCGTTGCTGTGCCCCCAATTCCCAAGCGCCGCAACCAATCGCCCGCTGCTGCAATGCGATCCCGATCCATGCGGACGGCCAGCGCGTAAGCCCCAAACTCTTGGCCGAGCCGGACAGGTACAGCATCCTGCAAATGAGTGCGCCCTGACTTGACAACCCCATCGAATTCCTTAGCCTTTTGCTCCAGGGCCAGCGCAAGCTCGTCAATGGTAGAGAGCAATTCAGTCAGTCGCCAGAGGCAACCGAGCCGAATAGCGGCTGGAATCGTGTCATTGGTACTCTGCGCCATATTGACATGGTCATTGGGGTTGACAGGTTTCTGGGCATCTTCCAGTTGATAACCTAAGATTTGGTTAGCGCGGTTAGAGATGACCTCGTTGTTGTTCATATTGTGGCTCGTTCCCGCGCCAGCCTGGAAGGGGTCGACCACAAAATGCTCTCGATGCTGGCCATCAATAACTTCTTGGGCCGCTTGCATAATCGCTCCAGCCAGCTTGGGGTCGAGCAGCCCCAAATCCCGATTGACTTCCGCCGCGGCCCGCTTAATTGTCGCCATCGACCAGACAAAAGCAGGGTAAGGGCGCAGCCCGCTCACCGGAAAGTTTTGAACCGCTCGCTGGGTTTGGGCCCCATAAAGCGCCTCACGGGGGACTTGAACTTCCCCAAGCGAGTCTTTCTCAAGCCGATAATTGTCCGTCATGGGCCTTAGTTGCCTCCTTAGAACACTGCAAGAATTCAACCTTAGATCAAATTGCCGCGTCTATTATAGCACAAACCCTTTGCCCCACTTGCGCTGGGTGCGCGGGTTTCAGCTTAGGGCGAGCCAAGCCCGGAGGCTTTCTTGCCTATTCAGGTGTTTTAAGCTACCATACACGCTATGGTCATTTCTGCCTGCGAGGGATGTTATGGTTTCTTCAAAATCGGATCAAATTCAACTTGAGACTTTAAGTAAGCTCTTGACCGCTGGCGGCCACCACGATGTTTCCCATCTTCTCCGTGCTTCCCTGGCCCGCTTGGTGAGTTTCTGGCCGGCCCAGGCAGGAGCTTTGCTCTATCTTCCACCAAATGGCGGAAGTGTGCGCCTCGAAAATGGCCCCTTAGACAGTGAGGCCTGCACCCTTATCGAGCAGGCCCGCACTAGTTTTGCGCGCCGGGATGCCAATAATGAGCCAACGATTGGCTACTACGCCCTGGAAGATGGCTCTAATCTCCTGGAATTACCCCTTCAAAGTGGAGATCTCTGCGTCGGGTTGTTGCACCTGGTCGTCTCCACCGAAACCACGTTAGAGAAACATGCGGGTGGCTCCGCGATGCTAAAACCTGAAGAGGATTTGCTGATTCTCTTAGTTCGGGCGATTGGGGGCGAAGCTGATAAGCTGACGATGCTCCAGCGAGCCGAACGCGACCTTCTTGAATTGCGGCTGCTCTATGAAGTTGGGCAATCGCTGGCGGTCAACCTAGATTTGAACAGCTTGCTGGACGAGATTCGGCTGCGGGTTCCTGAAGTAGTAGGGGCCGAGCGCTGTTCGATCTTTATTTTGGATGAAGAACACCAAGAGCTTGTTTTGCGCCTCCAACCTGGCCAGCAAGAATTTCGGTTGCCCGCCGACCAAGGCATTGCAGGTTGGGTTGCCATGCACGGAATTCCCCAGATTGTCAACGATGTGCAGCAAGACCTGCGCTGGTATCCCTCCGTTGGCCGCGATGTAGATTTTGTTGCTCAATCGTTGATTTGTGTCCCGATGCGGGTGAAAGACCGCGTGGTTGGGGTAGTCCAACTGCTCAATAAGCGGGGCGGAGCCACTTTTACGGACCAGGATATGCAATTGCTCACTACTTTGGCGGCCCAAGCGGGGATTGCGCTAGAGAATGCCCGGCTCTACCGCAGCTTGCGCGAAGAACGAGATCGGCTCTTGAGCAAAGAAGAAGAGGTCCGCCGAGCGATTGCCCGCGACCTTCATGATGGCCCGGCCCAAAGTTTGGCGGCCATCGCCATGAACATTGAATTTATCAAGAAATTGTTGGTGGCCATGCCGGAGCGCGTCGCCAGCGAAATGGAAACACTTTCCGATCTGGTCAACAAAACGACCTATAACATTCGCACTTTGCTCTTTGAACTGCGGCCTTTGGGCCTGGAAATCCAAGGGCTTTTGCCCATGCTCCAGCAATATGTAGACCGCTGGCGCGACCCGGCGGGCCGCGACACCAAATTGCGGCTGGAAGCCCCGGCCAGTGTTCCACGGTTGCCTTATGAGATCGAAGCGGCAACCTTTATTATCATCCAAGAAGCGGTCAATAATGCGCGCAAACATGCCCAAGCCAGCGAAATCGTGATTTACTTCTACGAAGAAGAGGATCATTTGATCGCTAGTGTGCGAGATCGGGGCAAAGGCTTTAATCTAAATGCGGTTGAAGCTGGGTATAATTCACGAGGGAGTCTTGGTTTGTTGAATATGAAGGAACGGGCGAGTTTGATTGGGGCCGAATTTCGGATTCGTTCGGAGCAGGGAAGTGGCACGACGGTTGAATTACGAATTCCATTGCTTGAAGAAAAACGACGCTAGTTAGGGAGAAACATGAAAAAAAACCAACTTGAATGGCAAAGATGGATCGCTATTATTATGGTGGTCGCGCTTGTGGCCAATGGGGCAATTTTGCCCTGGCCCATTTTGGCGGTGGGGCTGGCGGGCGGTGGAGGGTATCTTTGTCTGCTAGGCTGGCGCAAAGTGCAAAAGCGCGGGGGCGGCTCAAGCCAAGTCACTTATTGGCGGGGGCAAAAGATTGAATTGCCGCGCTCGCGCTCTGGGGTAGGGACGGGTGGCCACCCGTCTCTACTTAACCTACGCGGCTTGGCTCCAGGGGCCGGCTATTTTGTTCTAGGCGGAGCGTTGGTTTTGGGAGCAGTGGCCGTCATTTTACGCCAGTTTGGGGGCTAAAATAAATTTCCCAGACATGACAAAAGGGGCCTGGATAGCCAGGCCCCCTTTGTCAAGAGAAGAGAGGAGAAGGAGATGCCTTGATTATAGCACGTTTACGGGCCGTTGTTTGTAATCTAAATCACATCTGGCCATTTTGCAAATTTATCGGTCTCTGCGTGGGCCCCAAAAGGCGAACCAGAGCCAGAAAGTCGCTCGATTTTGCTATCTAGTCCTCTCAAAACCAAACGTCTGCTTTCTGAACGCCAGGAAGTTATCTTAACCGACCTCCAGTTGCTTCTGGAACAGCTTCAGAAGGCTTTAGAACAGCTTAACCCCGATGTTGCGCCCGCCGATAGCCGCGCTCTTAGCAACACTTTAGCCCACCTTTCAGACCTCTTTTTGTTGGTGATTGCGGGCGAATACAATTCGGGCAAATCGAGTTTTATCAACGCTTTGTTGGGCGAGCGCATTCTGCCTGAAGGTGTGACTCCCACGACAGACCGCCTTAACCTGCTGCGCTATGGGCCTGAACCGCAAGTCTTTAGCCAAAGTGCGACGGTTTTGGAACGCGTTTATCCCTCCCCCGTTTTGCGCCAACTTACGATTGTAGATACCCCTGGAACGAATGCGGTCTTGCGCCAACACGAAGAATTGACGCGAGATTTCATTCCTCACGCTGATCTTGTGCTTTTTGTCACTTCCGCAGACCGCCCTTTCACTGAAAGCGAGCGGCTTTTTCTTACCCTTATCGCGCAATGGGGCAAAAAGATTGTTTTAATTCTCAATAAAATTGATATTTTGGAAGCGGATGAGCTAGAACAAGTCTTAGCTTTTGTGCAACAGAATAGCATGGCTCTTTTAGGCCACAAACCTGAGATTTTTCCAGTCTCGGCGCGGCTGGCTTTGCGCTCGCGCCTGCAAACGCAAGACCCCAGCCAAGAGGAAGCCAGTCGCATCAAAGCTGTTGAAAATTATATTCTGGAAACTTTGGATCCTGAAGCGCGGCTGCGGCTGAAATTGCTTTCGCCGCTCGGCGTGGCCCAGCGCCTTACCACAACCTATTTGAAGCTAATCCAACAGCGTCTGGCGACGCTAAGTGAGGATTTCAAAACGATAGATAACATTGAACAACAGCTTACGCTCTTTCGTAACGATTTAATCACGGATGCCCAACTTCATCTGAACGAAATTGATCTCCTTTTGCAGACTTTAGAGCAACGTGGCGATCATTTCTTTGATTCAAAGATTCGGTTGAATAAGATTCAAGACCTTATTCATCCTGAACGGATGCGGACCGCTTTTCAACAAGAAGTTGTCGGCGATCTACCGGCCCAAATTGAGCAAAGAGTGCAAGTGCTGATTGATTGGATGCTTGAGAAAAACCTGCGCCTCTGGCAAAATATTGTCTCTTATGTGCAACAAACTCGCGTAAATCAACATCCAAAAGGAATTATTGGCAAAGTCGAGGGAACATTTGATTATAATCGGGCATCGCTCCTCGATTCGATTGGGCAAACCGCTTCGCAAATCGTTTCAAGCTACGATCATGAGTATGAAGCGCGGATTTTAGCCGATGATGTGCAAGCTTCGCTGGCCGCTACAGCATTGACCCAAATGGGTGCTGTTGGGTTGGGCGCGGCGATGGTGGCGCTTTTTCATACCGTCTGGCTTGATGTAACAGGGGTTTTAGCGGCCACTTTGGTCGCTTTAGGCGGTTTCTATTTCATTCCGGCCAAGCGAAATCAGGCCAAAAAGGCTTTTCACGGGCGCATTTCTGAGCTAAGAAAGCAATTGCGCCAAAATACGGAGCGCCAAGTTGAACGGGAAGCAGAGCAAGCCTTGACGCGCATCCGCGAGGCGTTGAGTCCCTATACGCGCTTTGTGCGGGGGCAACGGACTCAATTCACCGATCTCCAGCAGACTTTTAAGGAAACAGAAGTTCAACTTCAGCGCTTGCGCCGCGAAATCGAGGCTTAGGAAACTTCAGATTCGCTTCCCAGGCAACCATGTTATAATGAGGTCTGAAAAATTTTAACTAACTTCATTGTGCAGAAAGGAACGTCACATTCATGCCCCCGATTCCCCCGCAAGTCGCTCAAATCACCTGCCCCAACTGTGGCAATGTTTTTCGCACCCCAATCTATAGTCTCGTAGATGTGGGACAGCAGCCAGAATTGAAACAGGCGCTCTTGGCTGGCCAACTCAATCTGGCGGCGTGTACGCAGTGTGGCACAGCTGGCATGATTGGCGCTCCCCTCATCTATCATGATGCTCAAAAGCAAGTTCTCTTCACCTATCTCCCCGCCGACCTCAAACCTCAAGAGCAAGAGCTATTTATTGGCGAAGCAACCAATAATTATCTGATTCCTAGCCTACCCCCTAATGCTCCACGCGGTTATCTTCTGACTCCTCGACGGTTTATGAGTTTGACCTCCCTGATTGATGCAATTTGGGAAGCCGATGGTGTCCCGCGTGAGGTTTTGGAACAGCAACGCAAGCGGGTTGACCTGATTAGCCAATTAGCTTCGGCCTTAGACAATGAGCAACAATTTCAATCTCTAGTTGAACAAGTCATTGATGCCCTAGATTATGAGTTTTTTGCAACTTTGCAAGCCTTCATTGATGCGGCAGAAGATGAGGGACGGCAAGATTCGGTGCAATTACTTTCCTTGCTGCATAATAAGCTCATCGAAGTAACAGGGTTTGGGCAACAGGGCGAAGGTTCCAATTTAGCCAAATTCATTGAGCAATTGGCGGAAGCTTCGGAGGAGGAATTAGAGGATGTCATCGCCAATTCTCGCGCCGAGATCGAGTATGATTATGGGTTCTTTCAAGCCTGGACCGCTAAGATTGAAGCCTTAAATCAGGCGGGCGAGGTTGCCGAAGCGACGCGGCTTACTGAGCGGCGGGATGAAATTCTGGAAATCGTGGAGCGAATGGACAAAGAGGCGCAGGAGCTTTTTGAGGCGGGAGCCGCTGCTTTGCGAGAAGTTCTGACGGCCCCCGATGAGCGCGAGGCTTTGCAATCTCTGGGCCCCCGCCTTAATGAGGCTTTTATGGTCTTGCTTTCGGCTAATATCGCTGAAGCCCAGCGTACAAAGCAGCCAGAAACAGTCAGGAAGCTGGAAAATCTTAGCCATTTAGCGATTCAGATAATTCAAGAGCAATTACCACCTGCTGAAAGACTGATCAATCAGTTGATGATGAGCGAAACAACTCAAGAAAGCACAACCTTGCTGCGGCAAAATGCTGCTTTGGTCAATCCTGAATTTGTCAAAAAACTGAATGAGATGGCAGATGAGCGTGAAAAATATGGTTTCAAGCCTGATGCCGAGCGTCTACGGCAATTAGCCCGCGAAGCTGGGGCGCTTTTGTTCTGATGCGCTTAAAGTTGCTGCAAATCGGGGCTGGGCTGGGGCGGAGCCTGCTTCATTTTCCAGCCTCGGCTTCGCCCCAACGGATTTTGGTCATCAAGCCCGACCACCTGGGCGACGTGCTGCTTAGTACGCCTGCGCTCCACCGTTTGCGCCAGCTTCGCCCCCAAGCGTTCATTGGTGGGTTGGTCGGGCCGTGGGCGGCGGCAATTTTAGCTAACAACCCCGACCTTGATACCCTTCTGACCTTCCCTTTCCCTGGCTTTGCGCGAGAAGCAAAGAAGCAGAATTTTTGGCAACCTTATGGGATGCTTTGGTCAGCAGCGCAACTTCTGCGGGCAGGCCATTTTGACCAAGCTTTCCTGCTGCGCGATGACCATTGGTGGGGCGCAGCGCTGACCATGTTAGCGGCAATTCCCCACCGCGTAGGTTATGCCGTTCCCGAATGCAAACCCTTTTTGACTGACCCTTTGCCCTGGGAGCCGACGCAGCACGTTACGGTGCAAGCTTTAGCGTTGGTGGAGCCAAGTGCGTTTGCTTTCCAACGTTCCCCTTTGGTCTTTAAGCCGACAGAAGGGGAAGTTACTTGGGCTAGAAGGTGGGTAAAGCAACACCTTCAGCCAGGGGAGCGGTTAGTGATCTTGCATCCTGGCACGGGAGGCCCGACGAAGTTGTGGCTGCCTCCGTATTGGATAAAGGTAGCGCAGAATTTAGCGCGGCGGCCAAAGGTTAGGCTTCTCTTGACGGGAGGGACAAATGAACAGCACCTTGTAGAAGCGCTTGCTCTCGCCCTTTCCCCTTCCCCCTTGACCTTGATCGGGGCGACAAGCGTTGGGCAGTTAGCCGCGCTCCAGAAGCAAGCTTCTTTAGTCTTAGGGGTTGATAGCGGCCCCTTGCATTTGGCCGTGAGCCAAGGGACCCCAAGTATCCACCTCTTTGGCCCCAGCGATGCGAAAAGGTTTGGGCCTTGGGGCGACCCTTCCCGCCACCGTGTAATCCAGTCCGCGCTCGAATGTAGCCCGTGTGGGCATTTTCTTTCCTGTCCTCGTGGCACTAATCCCGTTGAATGTATGCAAGCCCTTCAACCAGAAGATGTCCTCCAAGTTCTTTCTGAGCTAATTTAGCCTACACTGAAACCCCACCCTCGGATTGGAATCAACGGCTTTAGCCGTTGCCCGAACCCGAACCAATGGCGAAGATAGAAAACCCTCTTATGCTTCCCTTTTTTGATGAAGTAGATGAAGTATCCTCTCCAGAAACTCTCCGTCATAGCTACTTTGTAGTCGGAGGGATCTTCCTGGCTCTGCTGCTCCTTGTGAGTGCTGGGTTGACGCTGGGCGGTGAAGTAGGAAGCTTTGTTGGTGTAGGGTTGCAATATCTTCCCTTTATTCCCCTGCTTCTTCTTGGGGCGATAGGGATGCGCCATAGCTGGGCGCGAATGGTTGGCTACCTCTATGCTTTTATGCTTCAAGGGAGCATTTTGCTCTTTACGATGCTTTTTGCGGGGCTGGGCTTGATGGCCAGTTCAGGTTCAGTTTATGAAGTAGTTACACCGCGCATGATCTTCCTGTTTGGTTTGTTACTTCTGCTCCTTGCTCTTTCTTCCCTTGTCTTACTCCCTGAAGTACGGGAAAGGTTAGCTCCTTGGCTGCCCCTTGACGCGAAGAACTTTACCCATACGCTGGCCCTTTGGCTTGTCCTCTTCATTACCTTCAGTGCTTATGCCCAACTTGTCTTCCTTCAAGGGCAACCTCCGCTCCTGACAGCGATTGCAAAGGGGCTAATTTCTGAAGCAGAGCTAAATAAGCGTTCAGCATTGGGTCAAAGCCTCGACCTGATCTATGGCTTAGTTTGGATGATCCCTTTAGGCTTACTAGGGGCTGGCTGGCCTTTGCGTCGACGGTTGGGCCCTGCTCTTCAGAGACTAGGCTTAGTTCGCCCGACGCAGAAGCAAGTTCTCTTTGCTTTAGGGGCCGCGCTTTTTCTGGTCCTTACCATGCTTCTGGCGGGGGAAGGTATTAGTTGGCTCTGGCGCGGGTTGGGGTGGCAAGAAACAGATACTAAGACCTTTGAGCAACTTCTGAAGGGGATTTTCAACCCTTTGGGGGCCTTAGTGATCGGCGTGACGGCGGGGTTGGGGGAAGAGCTTGCAGTACGGGGCCTCCTTCAACCGCGCTTGGGCCTTCTGCTCTCTAATTTGGCTTTCACGGCGGTTCATGCTTATCAATATGGAGGAGATGCGCTTCTCAGTGTCTTTTTTTTGGGAATGTTGCTGGGGATCATTCGGCTTCATACCAATACGACGACCTGCGCTATTATCCATGGAGTTTACGATGCTTTGCTGGTGTTGGGAAGTCTCTTTCAACCCTAAAGGATTACAGAAACTTTGAAAACCCGATCTTTTCCCTCCCTTTGCTTTTTTGGGCAACTTAGTTTAGCTCTTAATGGTTTTTTTCTCCTGCTTCTTCTTCTTCTCTTCCTTACTTCCAAACTTTGGTTGCCTGCCATTGGGCATTGGTTAATTCAAACTTCAGCCCCTGTTCCCGCCGAAGCAATTGTTGTTTTAGCGGGGGGAGGGCCAGAGCGGCTAATGCCAGGGATTGAATTCTATAAGCAAGGTCTGGCTCCCGAACTTTGGTATACGGGCAATGTCCCTTCACCTGAGCTACGATCCTTCAATGATGCTACCTTTGCCCAAAGGCTTGCTTTTGAGCAGGGAGTTCCCGCCACCAGAACGCATCTCCTTAAAACGGAGAGTACGTGGGAAGATGCAGAGCAGATTACAACCTTTGCCAAGCAACGCAACATGAAGAAGCTTCTGATCCTCAGCAGTTGGTATCATAGCCGACGGGCTGCTTGTATCATGCACCATCACCTTGACAAGGAAGGGATCCAATTTACCTTCGTCGCGGTTCCCACCAGAAGCTATGGGCCCGACAATTGGTGGCAAAATGAGCAAGGTCTAATTGCGACCTTCAATGAATTTGTCAAAATGGGTTTCTATTGGCAGACCTATGGCTTAAATCCCTGGAATTGTGGGCAATGAAGGGGCCATTAGTCAGTTTGGGAAAGGGCCCAAAGTTACTACATCATCCTTCAAGCGCTTATTTTGCTCATCCCAGACCTTTTGTCTTTTCCCTTGTGTAGGGTTCTGCTGCCGAGGGCGATAAAGCCCAACTTGCAAGGTAAAGGGGCCAGACGGTAAGGTCGGTGGAAGCAGAAGGGAATGCGAATCTTCCAGCCAATCGCCAGGGGCCCAAAGCGTTGTCGGGAAAGTACCAGCTTGGGGAAAGCTGTTTTGTTGGGCGATGATCTGCCCTTTGGAATCCAGAAGGTGGACAAAAACCATCCAATTTTGAGGCATTTGCTCCAGGACGTGCCAAGTAAGGGTCAGCGTAATGGTTTGGCCTGAAGTAAAATCCCCCTGAGCTTTCCACCCCCTAAGTTCGGCTCCCTTTTCCCAAGCCTGAGCGAAACGAGCATAGATCGGTTGCCTTAGCTGGGTTTGAGCCTTCGTAGGGGGTAAAGTATGCCAAACATAAGCGGGCGCAATAGTTGTAAAGGGCAAAAGGGTTGCGAGACCAAAGTGGAGAGTTAGAAGAAGGTTGAGAACCTTCTGGCGCATGAAGGTTGCGGGAATAAGCTTCCACAACCCAGCAGCTAAAAGAAGGGCAAGGGCTGGCAAAGCAGGAAAGAGGAAACGGCCTTGCCAAGCGACCAGCCCCGCAGTTTGGACGAAGCTGAGAAGCCAAAGGAAATTAAGAAGGGGGAGAAGTAAGAGGGGAAAGAACTTGCATCCTTTAAGATTTTCTCCCTTCCGCAAGCGCGGGAGATACTTCAGCAAGCCAAACAAGGCCCCGATCTCAAGCGTGGTATAGAAGGTGCTTACTTCTGGTGGCACAGGCAAACTTAGCCAACCAAATTGGGCCCAAAAGGAAGAGTGAAGTTGCGTAAGGGCTTCTTGCCAGGCGGTCAAACTAGCCCAAGCAAAAGGTTGCGTTTTGAAGGTCGCTTGAAAGGTCGCCAAGCCTAAAGGGTCGCCATAGAGTTGCCAATTTCGCAGATACCACCAACCCGCCAACAGAAGGGTCATCCCTAGCCAGCAAAGTGTCGCCAGCAGCTTCGCTCGCCAAGGGTTTTTTTCTCTGTGCCAAATACTCCAAAATACAAGAGGCCCAAGGAGAAAAGCACTTTGTTTGGTCAGTAGGGCCAGCCCAAAAACTATTCCTAAGCTAATCGCCCAGCGAAAATAATGATAGGTTGTAATTTTCTCTTTTTCGCCAGCGAGACAAAGCCCGAAAAGAATTGTACTCAGTGTGCTTAAAAGAGCATCATTCGTAACGAGAGCCATCGTGAAGATAAATTGAGGCTGAAAAGCAATTAAACTGACCGTTAAGAAGGCTCTATTTTCATCCCCGAAGAATCGTTTGGCAATCCCCCACAACCCAATTAAGGTTAGCAAACCCAAGAGCGTTGTGCAAAATCTAGCCAAATGCCAAGCCAAGGTATAACCTTCCCAGGGCCAATATTCACGGCTGGAGCGCAGAAAGGCTGACCCTTCTTTCCCCCCTTGCCAAACAAAGTGCGGGTTAGCTCGCAAAGAAACTTGCTGCTCACTGCGGGGAAGCCACTTTACGGTTGGCATTAAGAGCAAGTAAGCTAAAGGGGGTTGATGACCTTCCCCTGGTACGTCTGAAGCTGTACTACTTTGAAGGGGAAGTCGACCTTCTTTGGCCAGGAAAAGCAGATAAGCAAAATGCCCCGCCTCATCAGGGCCTTCCCCCAAAGGGACAACACAATTGTAAAGCAGCGCGAGGAAGAGAAATAAGCCGAAGAGCCAGCCCTTTTTTTGGTTCCCTTTTGGCAAAACTTAAAGCCCCTTCTTTTCAAAAAACTATACTTCTCATAGAGTAGCATATTTTGAACGCTTTGCAAAACAAAAACCCCGCCAGTTACAGCGGGGCTTAGGAGGAAGAAGAGGACGGTCTTTTTCGCTTGGTTAGGTTACGGCTCCATCGGGAGGCAAGTTGGGGGAAGGCTTTTTATTTCCCCAGCTAAAGAGACCTTCAATGAATTTGACAAAGGTGATCAGGCAAGCGAGAAACCAAACGTCAAAGAGCAAAGCAGGTAAGGTTTGGCTCAGAGGGGCGCTTCGCTCCCGCTCGGAGCGGCCTTCTGGGCGACGGGGACTTTCCCTTGCTTCTCTTGAAAAATCTCCTCCTTCTCTTTGAAACTCACCTTCGCCCACTTGAACGAAGGGAAGGGCAAGATTCTTCGTTTGATACAAGCCAAAGCCCGTAAGGCCCAGCAGCCCGACCAGGAGAAAGGGGCCAAAGCGCTGAAGGAAAGGGGCATCAGAAGCTAGGGGGAGGCGCGGGAGGCAATGCTTACAAGAAGTAACAAGCCATGTCCAATGAAGCGCCAGGTGTAAACCTACCAAGATGAGGCAAAGGTCGGCTGAAAGGGTGTGAATCTGTCGCCAGAAGCGAGTTGTTTCACGGCTCAGATTAAGTGTCTGGCCGAGGTCAAAGATGTGGGAGATCATAATCCCACTGCCCAGCAGCAAGCTAAAGGCTAGAAAGAGGGCGATGTTGAGCGTACAATTCAACCGAGTCTGACCAGGCAAGGCCTTTAGAAACTTTTTGAGGGTGTTGACGACCCATGTCCCATGCAAGAGAATATGAACTAGAAGGGTCGCGCCAAGGGCTAAACCCAGCCATTCGTGAATTGACTTCCCCGTAAGCGAAGGCTCTAAGACTACGAGAAAAATCGTCAAAGCCGCAAGGTCGAGGAGCAAATTTATCTTTGCAGTATTTCCGTTATGTAACATTTATGATCCTCCACTAAACTAACGTTGCGCTTGAGGGAAGCAACGTTTGAGGTTGGTGAAAATCCATTTCCACTGGAGTGCCAAGTGCAATCCTACTAAGACCAAGCAAAGATTTGCCGCAGATTCGTGCATTTCGCTCCAGGTATCTGTCATATCTTCATTGAAATTAAGAACATGGCCCAGATCAAAGAGGTCTGAAATGAGAATCCCACTGCTCACGAGAAACCCAAAAGCGAGCAACAAGGCAAAACTGAGGAAATAGCTCAGTCTAAGCTTGCCAGGTAAGGGTTTTAGAAATTTTTTGGTTACGTTGACAATCCATGTTCCATGCAAGAGAAAGTGGACAAAAAGGGTCGTGCCAAGGGCTAACCCAAACCATTCATGGAGTGCTTCACCCGTAAGTTCTTGATTGAAGGTCACTATGAAGCCTGCCAAGGCTGCAAGGTTGAGGGGTAGATTTATTTTTGCAAGATTTACGTTGCGTATCATCAGTGCTATATCCATTCTCCGCTAAATGAACCTTTCCAACAAAGTATACCTTACCTTTATGGAAAAGTAGTGAAGGAAAGATGAAAAGTTGGTGGTAATTAATAAAGGAGCTTGCTTTTAGGGCTATAAGATGGTAAAGCGAAGCTGGCGATGAACTTGAGCATAGTAAGCCGTTTGTTGAGCTAAGGTTGGATCAGGTGGAGTTTGGCAAGTGGCTTGAAGGATCTGGGCGGTGGCGGTAGTAAAACAAGCTTTAAGCTGGGAGGGGGAAGCACCGTCAGCCCGCAAACGACGTAGTTCAGCTTCCCACGGGACACTACAGTTTTCTTGCACGACCATGCCCACAAGGTCAGGAAGGAATGAACTACGACGGAGCCAGTTTAGCCCTAACACAAAGGAGGTTAGCTGACAAGGTGCTTGCTTATTTGCTAAGGGGAGAATCTCGGCTTCGCGGGCCACCGCTAAGACAAGGAGCGCATTGTCCCGCTCGCGCAGCTCACTTACTTGGCGGATCGGGAGGCGCAGAAGGTTGCTCAAAGCCATAACTAAGGGTTGGGTCAATTTGTCCACCACTAGCAAGGTTGTAAAGCGCCAGGCAAAACTTTGCTGAAGGGCCAAGAACCGCTGAAGCGTTACGCCGATGTCGGGGTAAGTAAAGTGGTAATCACGGGCCACATTCACATGCAAACCGTTATCTTGGGCCGAACCGAGGCAAACAATCCCACTTTGGGCATACCAACGCTCCTTATCGCTGGCCAAGGTGGGAAACTCAAGATAACGCTTCACGGTAATAATTTGCTCCAGCGCCGCTGTTTGGGCCTGGGGTGAAGGGGCCAACATCAACGCCAGCCCAAAGGTGGTCAAAGCTTCGTCGTAATGGTGAAGCTGAAGCTGGCATTTGCCGACCAATTGGTGAATCTCCCAATCGTCAGGATAACAGTCCAGCGCAAGCTGAAGGTGGGCTAAAGCTTGGGCAAATTCCTGGCGGGCAAAATGAAGGGTCCCGACTTTGTAGTGCGTAGCGGGGTCTTGCGGCCTTTGCTGGAGGCAAGTTTGGAAGATCAAAAGAGCTTCTTCATGACGGTCTAAGGCGGCCAGCAGGTGGCCCAAATTGAAGAAGGTCAGAAAATCTCCCTCTAAACTTGCAACAACTTGGAATTCTTCAACCGCTTTGGCCAGCAAACCATTGCGTTGGTAGTAAAAACCTAACGCTGCATGGGCCTCCCGCAAGTAAGGACAATAGGTAATAGCTTGCCGATATTCAGTGGCAGCTTCGGGCATCCGATTGACAGCTTCCAGGGCCAAGCCACGTTGAAAGTGGCGGATTCCAGCCTCTTGTTTGGCTTCATTCACCATCTGCAACATAAGGACCTCGTTGTCTAAAGTAATCCGTGGAGAAATAGGCGTTCAAACCGCGTTGGTTTTCTATTATAACACAGAAGAATTGGGTTTTTATTCTAACGGCTTTGAATTTTGGCGCATGGCCCCAAATTTGGACAGCGCAGGGTGGCTGTGGTACACTACATGGCGAGCGGGTAAACGAGTGCGTTTGCCTGCAAAATCAGCAGAAAGGACACGGTGTGTCAAAACCACAACCAGATTTGCGCCGCTTGGGGATTTTCCTCTTTCTTGGGGCGGTTGTCGGCGCTGGCTTTCGCTACTATCTCGAAAATCAGGCGCGAGCCACGGAGGTTGCGTCGCCTTCCCCCCTCATAAATTGGCCGCAAGCTCGCAAAATAGCCTTGAAGGTCTCCAAATGGGAAGAAGCTCCCCTTCAGAATGCGGTGCTTCGCCAGCAGCAATATGCTGATTGGGTGGCCCAAAGTGAACCGTTGATCGCTGAGTATTTGGGGGTAAAATTGCCGCAGCCGCTTAGTCGAGTCTATGTTGTTGACCGGCGACAATGGTTGGAAGCCAATTTCACCTCTTTTACGCAGCTTTTCAAACCACTTGAAGCTCTGTATCAACAGAATTCAACAACTAAAAATCCCCTAAATTTACTTTTTGGGGATTTCAAAGGGGTTTTGCTGGGTTCTCAAATGGGTTTTTTGCTCGGTTTTCTGGCCCAAAGAGTCTTAGGGCAATATGATCTGAGCCTTTTCTCGCCTCAGCCCGAAGTAACAGGGGCCCTTTACTACGTTGAACCCAATATCGCTCGCATTCAAACGCAATCTGGTTTGAACGACGAGGATTTTCGCTTCTGGATTGCACTTCACGAAACCACGCACGCCTTTGAATTCGAGGCTTATCCCTGGGTACGTGAGCATTTTCATCAATTGCTTAACAATTACTTTGCCCAGCTTGAGTCTCAAATGGATCTTTTAGGGGGTTTACCTGCAATCCTCCAGCGTGTTACACGAAACTTTAAGAGCGGTAAACATTGGGTTGAGCTAGTTTTGACTCCTGAACAACTCCAGATTTTTGAGCAATTGCAGGCGTTGATGTCGCTGGCTGAAGGTTATAGCAACCACATTATGAATGTAATTGGGCGACGCTTGTTGCCGACCTTTGACCAAATTGAGCACCAGATGGCCCAGCGGCAGAAGCAGCGCCCGCTTATAGATCAAGTCTTCTTCCGCCTGACGGGGATGGATTTAAAGCTGGCTCAATATCAGCAAGGGGAAGCGTTTGTTAATGCGGTAGTCACGGCACGGGGCATAGAATTTGCCTCAAAGGCCTGGGGATGTGCAGAAAACTTGCCGACCTTAGGCGAAATTCGCCAGCCGCAGCAATGGATAGAGCGCATGGAACAAAGTTAAAAGCTAAGGTTTAAGCTCCGGGAAAAGAAAGCGTCTTTAGGCTTTGGGAAGCCTGAAGACGCTCTTTTTTGGCTTTTGAAGGAGAGGGAGGAAGCTACGGCACGAGGGTTAGAGAGGGAGAAGGATTGATTCCCGCCAGAACCTCATTGCCCAACAAGCCCAACAAAACGGTGTTGGGAGGTTTGTTTTCGGGATGTAACTCAAAGCGGGCTCGTTCAAACCATTGCACTTGATACTTCTGCCCTCCAAGTTCCATTTCCACCAACGGGGTAAGAGGTAAGCCAAACAAAGCTTTGTTTTCGGTCACCCTAAAGCCTGTTTGACCATCAAGCTCCAGCCCACAGGCCCGATAAGCTTTAAGGATCTCTCCGCAGACATTCCACCCCATCTCTGGGAAAAAGAGACAATTCGGCTTGGAAGCTTCAGAAGATGGAGGCTGCCACTTCCCTTCCTTTTGCGCTGATTCTACAGGTTTCATCCCCAACCTTCCTAGCAAAACGTGGTAGGGAGCTTTGTTCTCAGGGTGCAATTCCAAACAACTGCGCTCAAACCACTGGACTTGGTAGGGGTTTCCCTCAATCAGTTCCTCACGCTGTTCGCTTATGGGAAGCCCAAAAACAGCAAGGCCCCCGTTCTGTTCCCAATAAGCCCGAATTGTTCCTGCAATGCAGAGATTTGTTTCGGTGAAGCAACGCTTATCTTGGGGCTGGGGAGAAGGGTAGGGAGGAGCTACCGAAGAAAGCCAAAAGGGAGAAGTACCGTTTGTCAATTTCTTCCCTTCAGCATTAACGGCCTGGATAAGATAGATCTCTTTAGTTTCTTCTGCTTCAGCGGGCGTGAAAGCAAAGGCGAGGGAAGTACCGTCGGGCGACCAAGTTGGAGACCAACTGACTCCTTGCTGCTCCGTACTTACCTCCTCAACTTTATCCCCCTCTATCACTGTCTTCAAGATGCAAATGTAAGAGAAGGGGCCATCTTTGCAAGAAGAAGCAACCTTTGTACCATCGGGCGACCAGACGGGATTATCTCCTCCGCCCACCATGCTCTGCTTCGTATCATCAAGGTTCACGATATAGATACCAGTATAACCTAAACCACTTGTCGCGCAGCCAAAAGCAATTTGCTTCCCATCAGGCGACCAAGCGAGACTAAGAGGATACCAATGGTCTTCCTGCTTCTGGCTTACTTTGCGCTGGTCTGAACCGTCAGCATTCATTAGATAGACTTCCCCCCACGGATTATTGTCACTGTAATCTCGCCCTGAAACGAAAGCGATCTTCCTTCCATCGGGCGACCAGGCGGGGTTGTTATCTGCTGCGGGGTCAGTGGTTAAGCGTACCTCTTTTCCTCCCTCAATACTTACAAGGTAAAGCTCTTCATTCCCTTCTTGCTTAGAAGCAAAAGCCAGCTTCTTCCCGTCAGGCGACCAAGCGGGAGCAGAAGAAGCTAAAACATTCTTGCCTAAGAGCTTCCTTTCTGAAGTATCCCGATAGACTACGGTAAGATCGCCGAGGCCCGTGTTTGCAACATCTCCTGCTAGAAAAGCTACCTTTGTACCATCAGGCGACCAGGTCAAGCCCCAAGGTTCAACCTTTGCATTGGTTGTCAACTTTGTTTCGCCTGAACCGTCGGGATTTATGAGATATATCTCGCCATCTCTGATGAAAGTAATCTTTCCTGAAGAAGTTTGAGCAAAGGTCTTTGAGGAGCTAAGAGGGAAGGTTATTGTTACAAAGGTTAGAATCAAAAACAAAATGGATAAGGGGTTTACTTTAGGCATGGCGTTTCTCTTTTTTGAGAGGAAGAGGAAATCGAAAGGTAGAAGGGGGAAGGTGGGGCGCGGCGGGCTGAAAGCCCGCCGCGCCCCCTAAACATGCAACCCATTACTTCAAACGACTTTTGCTTCTTCGTTAGCCGCCAGCACGGCCCTCGCAATATCTTCGCCCCGGCCTTGGGGAAGGTAGACGTAGCGGCCCCCCAGCCATGAAGCAAGTTGTTGCGCTTCGCCCCGCGAAATGAAGTTGCGCTGGGTATCAATCACGATGGCCCCAATCCCTGCTCCACGCACACGGCCTGCCAAAAGTTGAACTTCCTCACGGGCCCGACTCAGCCGATCTTCCTTTGCTTCATTCGGGTCAAACTTGAGCGGGACATTAGGTCGCCCGTCAGTAATCAAGATCAGCGAAACTTGATGAATCCCACGACTTCGGGCTTGTTCAGCAATCTGATAGGCCGTCAGCAAGGCTGAAGCTAAAGGGGTTCCGCCGCCCGTCGGAAGAACGTCCAAAGCCCGCTTTGCCAACTCTACGCTTTGCGAGGGAGGGAGCAACACATCAGCCTTTTCCCCACGAAAAGCTAGAAGTGCTACTTGGTCGCGGTGGACGTAAGCCTGTTGCAACAAAGCATTGACGGCCCCTTTGGCTTGACGCATCCGATGCAAGGCCATTGAACCACTAGCATCCACCAGGAAGCAGAAGAGCGTTCCAGCCTTACTTCTAAACCGTTTCACGTGAAGGTCATCAACCTTCAAGTAAAGCTTAGAGGTCGGCTGGCCCGTACTTCCCTTTGCCCGTCGCTTTTTCTGCTGCTTTTTTCGCATCCGTTGCCAAGGCGCAGCAGACCGCAAGGTTGCGATAATATCAATCTTCCCGTCGCTTGGCAAGCCTGGTACGGAGCGCACGTGCCGCCCCCTTTGCCCTGCCGTTACGCCCCGCGAGCCACTCCGCCCGCTGCGCCGAATCGTGAAAGGGGTCGCCAATACATCGGGGGGAATATCGGTTTCCATTGCCGCCAAGACCAGATCTTCAATCGCTTGCGGTTCTTGCGGCGGTTCGGGAGGTTGCTCCTCATTCTCCTCCTCATTAGACTGGCTTGGAGGAGGAGGGGGAGGAGGCTCTTCAGGTGGAGCTTCTTCGGGGGGAGCTTCTTCGGGCGGCTGCTCAAACTGCGGGAGACGGGTCGCTCTGGGCAACAAAACGAACCTTATGGCCCGCTCTAAATCCTCATCAATAACTTCTTCCCGCCCCGCTAAGGCCGCCGATGCACAAGCGGCCCGTGCGGCAAACAAATCCCCCCGATGACCTTCAATCCCTAAAGCCAAGGCCGTCCCCGCCAATTGCTCAATTTGGGTCTCCGTGATCTTGACCTTGGGTAAAGTTT
>Ga0316612_1000238_pt1 | contig 20068 bp, 18 predicted proteins | sample MIS2016226_MG_FD_207676 | JGI IMG/M metagenome (GOLD analysis project Ga0316612, IMG submission 207676) | Microbial mat bacterial communities from Middle Island sinkhole, Lake Huron, Michigan, United States - MIS.2016.226 | ecosystem: Environmental > Aquatic > Freshwater > Lake > Sediment... | reverse complement strand
AATCGGTTTACAGCTGTTGCCAATCCCATTCCAATTCCTGTTCCGTCTTGCAAAACTTGGTCGTATTTTATGCTTTTTATGGCTTCAAGAACTACTGCTTTGTCGCTGGTTACGGGCGTTTTTGTATAAGATTCCGAAGCATAAACCACAAGTCCAATGCGGTCGTTGGGTCTTTCTTCGACAAAATAGGCAGCGACATCTTTGAGTGCTTCCATTCGGTTGGGTCTCAAATCTTTGGCAAGCATACTTCCCGAAACGTCTATTGCCATTACAATATCTATTCCTCTTGTGGTTTTTGTTTGATTGCTGACATCTACTGTTCGTGGTCTTGCCATTGCAATAATCAAGGAACTTAACGCCAATATTCGCAACAGGTTCAAGATTGGTTTTAGTTTCACTATAAGCGAATTAGAACTTTTAAATCCTTGTGTAGAACTCATCTTCAAAGTTGCCGATTGTTCGTTTCTTTTCCAATACATCCAAGCGACAGCCATTGGAATCAGCAGAAACAGCCAAAAAAACTCTGGGTTCAAAAAAGTTACTTTTCCCATTATTGATTCTTATTTTGAAGTTCAACAGAGTTTAAAATTCTATCGGCAATGTCATTGGCATATTGATCACCTTCTTCGTGCAAAAGGATAATTTGTTGCAAACCACCATTTTGGCTAAACAATAAAATTTCGTAATATATTTTGGTACTCGATTTGGTAATCTCATTTATTTTAGAAAAAGTACCATATCCTTTGATGCCTTTAATGCCCTCGCCGGTCTCAAAATCTTCTTGTTTTACAATCATATTTTGAGCCCCTTGTGATTCCATCATTTGGATAGAACCTTCTAATGATTTCGATAAATCCAGTTGCGTATCTTGTTTGAAACTAAAAGTCGAAACCACAATATAAAAATTGTCTATAAAACTTCCGTAGGCAAAAGATTGCATATCTTTAATTAAAGCCATTCCTTCTTTGGGCAATGATTTTGTCAAATCTATTCTTTTTAGTACTTTGGGGGTTTCAACTCTCACGCTCGGATTTCCGTATTCGCTTTTTACCCATTCGCCTTCCAATAATTCTTTTGATGGATGACCAAGAATATTGTCTTTGACATAATCGAATCCTTTGGTTACAATAAAATAAATCAATACACTAAAAATTATTCCAACTGTAATACTTACAGCGGTTATAATACGGGCTTTTTTCTTTTTTTGCAGTTCACGTTTCAATTGTTCTTGACGCTGCATCTCGTTGAGCAACATTTCATCTTCATTTTCAACCACAACTGGAATGGCTTTGTCCAAGGTTATAATCGATCTTTCTATCTTTTTGCGGTCTTCGGTAATTTCGAAATCCATTGGTTTTGACTTGGCAAATTTTACCAAATCGGCTTGTTTCAGCACCACAAACAAATTGTCGATAGTTTCCTGAGAAAGCTTCATTTTTTTCTTTTTCGAGGCTAATTTCAACCCTTCAATCAGTTCCGAAGTCGTGCTTTCCATTGCTGGAATTTCGATGGCTTCTTCGATGTAATTCCTAACAATGTCGGTCAATTCGCTATAATAATCTTTGACTTTTCCTTGTTGCCAAAGTTCTTTTTTCTCTAAATTGTTCAACAAACTCGTTGCTTTTTCTATGGGCGTTTTATAAATATCTTCTTCAATTTTCTTTGTTTGGCGTTTTTTAATGTACCAATAAATAAAAGCTCCAATACCTGCAATAAGCAATAAAATTAATAGATATTTCCACCAATCGCCAATGCCTTCATTGGCTGGAACAATATCTTTGATGTCGTACATTTTTTGTTTCAAGGTATCCACTTGAACATTGACAACCTCAACTTGAATGGAATCTGATAAAAATGTTTTTTTGTTAATCAAAATCTTAACACTCGGAATCATAAAGCGTCCCGAATCGAATTGGGTCAAGCCGTATTTTTTGACCAATTCATAACGATCCTCTTTCTTGATGGTATCAATGGGATAGGATTGAATTACTTCTAATGCACCAAAGTTTTTTACATTCGGAAAAACCACTTTCGACAAGGTATCGACATTGGTTTTCAACGTCAATTTGAACTCGGCTCCAATTTTGTTTTTGGTGGTATCGATAGAAGTTGTCACTTTTTGAGCAAAAAGTGAGGTTGATAATAGTAATAATAAATATAATTTAATTTTCATTTAATCTTAAAATATTTTTCCTCACCCCAACCCTCTCCAAAGGAGAGGGAGCCGAGTCTGGAATTTGTGTCTTTATATTCTATTCCAAATTCCTCCATCGGGGAGGCTGGGAGGGGATTATCTCGATTTAAAATAACCCAATAATTTGGTTACATAACTTTCGTCAACTCTTGTATTTACAACTCCTGCTCCCGACTTACTAAACGTTTCTTTGAAATATTTTAGCTTCTCTTGATAGTATTTTTCATAATTCAATCTCACTGATTTTGAACCCGTATTGATTAATTGTGTTTTACCCGTTTCGGCGTCTAACATAGAAACCATTCCTAGATTGGGCATTTTTTCTTCGCGAATGTCATACACCCGAATGCCTGTAATATCGTGTTTCTTGGAAGCAATTTTCAATGTGTGTTCGTAATCTTCAGAAATGAAATCAGAAATTACGAAGACGATAGCTTTCTTTTTCTGGGTGCTCGACAAGAATTTCAAAGCTTGAGCAATATCTGTTTTGTGGCTTTTGGGTTCAAATTCTATCAATTCACGAATGATTCTCAAAACGTGTGAACGCCCTTTTTTGGGCGGAATGTACAATTCGATATGGTCTGAAAACAAAATCAAACCTATTTTATCGTTGTTTTGTGTCGCCGAGAATGCCATTGTCGCAGCAATTTCGGTAACAATTTCTTTCTTAAATTGATTTTTGGAACCAAAACTTTCCGAACCCGAAATATCCACCATCAACATCATCGTCAATTCGCGTTCTTCCTCGAAAACTTTTACGTGAGCCTCATTGTAACGCGCCGTTACATTCCAATCAATCGCACGAATATCATCGCCATATTGGTAAGGACGCACTTCGCTAAAAGTCATTCCACGACCTTTGAACGAGGTGTGGTATTCTCCCGAAAAGATATGATCACTTAATCTTCGGGTTTTGATTTCTATTTTTCGTACTTTTTTTAAGAGGTCTTTTGTTTCCATTGTTTCAGATTGCAGGTTGCAGGTTTCAGATTGCAGGTTTCAGATTGCAGAAATAGAATAGTATTAAACAACGCATTCTGCTATCTGTTATCTGCTATCTGCCATCTGCCAACTGATTTAAGGTACTTCAATCTCGTTGATGATTTTGTTGATAATGTCCACCGAAGTGATATTTTCGGCTTCGGCTTCATAAGTAATTCCTATTCTGTGACGCAATACATCGTGCACCACGGCACGAACATCTTCTGGAATTACATAACCCCGACGTTTGATAAAAGCATAACATTTTGCAGCATTCGCCAAATTGATGCTTCCACGTGGCGAAGCTCCGAAACTGATTAATGGTTTCAAATTGGCCAATTTGTATTTTTCAGGATAACGGGTGGCGAAAACAATATCGAGAATGTATTTTTCTATTTTTTCGTCCATATAAACCTCTCGAACGGCTTCTTGCGCTCGCAAAATTTGTTCAACTGTAACTACGGGATTTACTTTTTCGTAATTTCCTTTCAGGTTTTGACGCACTACCATTCTCTCATCTTCCATTTTTGGATAATCAATTACCGTTTTCAACATAAAACGATCGACTTGAGCTTCTGGCAAAGGGTAGGTTCCTTCTTGTTCGATTGGATTTTGGGTTGCCAAAACTAAAAACGGTTTGTCTAATTTGAAAGTGGAGTCGCCAATAGTTACTTGTTTTTCCTGCATCGCTTCCAATAATGCCGATTGCACTTTGGCTGGTGCACGATTGATTTCATCGGCTAGAACGAAATTAGCAAAAATGGGGCCTTTTTTTATAGAAAATTCATTCGATTTAATGTTGTAAATCATCGTTCCCACCACATCTGCTGGCAATAAATCTGGGGTAAACTGGATTCTGCTAAACGAACCTTGAACGGCTTGCGCCAAAGTGTTTATGGCTAAAGTTTTTGCCAATCCCGGAACCCCTTCAAGTAGAATGTGCCCTTGTCCTAAAAGCCCAATTAACAATCGCTCAATCATCTGCTTTTGACCCACGATTACCTTATTCATTTCCATAGTAAGCAAATCGATGAAGGCGCTTTCTCTTTCTATTTTTTCATTGATGGCTCTAATGTCCAAAGTACTTGTATTTTCTTCCATTTTAGTATTTTAATTGCTGAAAATTGTGTTCTCTTTTTTTGATGGTGCAAATTGAATTTTTTTTTAGAAGTACGATGTTAATAAATGGTTAAAACTTCTCACAAACACTGAATTTTAAGGATGTTTTGTGATAGTATTTTCATAAATTTAAAGTTTTAAAAAAAACTATATAAAAATCAATAATTCACAACTCATTTTATGCTATTGAAACCAATGACAAAAACACCTTTTTCTAAAATAATAGCAGGCACAATGACCTGGGGAGTTTGGGGCAAAAAACTAGACAAAAACCAAAAGATTGATTTAATGAATTTCTGTATTGAAATGGGAATTACCACATTTGATCACGCAGATATTTATGGTGGTTACACTAATGAGTCTGATTTTGGGAACGCTTTTGGAGAAAGCCAAATTAAAAGAGAAGACATACAACTGATTTCAAAATGCGGTATTCAATTGCCATCGGCTAACAGAAACACGAAAATCCATCACTACAACTATTCTAAGTCACACATCATTTGGTCAGCCGAAAACGCTCTGAAAAATTTGAAAACAGATTATTTGGATTTGTTATTGTTGCACAGACCAAGCCCATTGATGCAAGTGGACGAGATTGCCGAAGCGATTGAAAAACTTATATCTGAAGGAAAGATTTTGGATGTTGGTGTTTCTAATTTTACGCCTAGCCAAACCGATTTAATCCAGAGCAAAACAAAAATAAATTACAACCAAATAGAATTTTCGGTTACGCATTTAGAGCCAATGCTCGACGGAAGTTTAGACTATATGCAACTTCACAAAATTCAACCGATGTGCTGGTCTCCAATGGGAAGTGTTTTCAAAAAAGTGGATGAAAAATCCATTCGAATTATAAAATTGGCATCGGAACTTTCGTTGAAATATAATGTTGAAATTGATGCTTTACTTCTGGCTTGGATTTTGAAACATCCGGCTGGAATTTTACCTGTTTTTGGCACAACCAATAAAACTAGAATTGCTAATTTGATGAAAGCCACAACAGTTGAAATGGAATTGGAAGATTGGTTTGCGTTTTGGACAGAAAGTGCTGGAAATCATGTTCCATAAAATTTTTTTGGTTCTACCCTCAACTGTGTGGGTATTTTTTTAGCCACGAATTAGCACTAATTAAATTATTTTGAAATTTAATCACACGAATTTTATAAGAATTCGTGTGATTTATGAGTTAAGCAAATTCGTGTAAATTCGTGTAATTTGTGGCTAACTTTTTTTAATAATTACAAAACCCACACAATTCGGGGTAGAACCATTTTTTTAAAAGCAAAAGTTATTTTTATGCCTTTAAAATTTTGCCACAGTATCAATAATTTGCTTTTAAATTGAGAGTTAAAGAAGGTGTTGGTTTACGACAAGTTGCATTTATCAAAAAAAAACACAACCCTAATTGAAATCCACTACCCCACGGTTGAAACCGTGGGCAATGTTGAAGAATAAAACCTTGTCAAAGAACATAACCAAAGGTTTCAACCGTTGGGACTTGAGGTAAAAGTTTTTAAAAATGCAATTTGTCGTGCACAAGAAGGTGTTTTTTTAAATTTTGAATTGAAAATCAAATCTTCAAATCTCAGAGGTCTTTATCAATTATAACTTTTCACCTTTGTTTTGTTATATTTCTTTGTGTAGATTTGTGACATAAACTTTCGAATTATGAAACCAGACTTATTCCAAGCACCCGATTACTACAACCTTGACGATTTATTGACAGACGAACACAAATTGGTTCGTGATTCGGCACGCGAATGGGTAAAACGCGAGGTTTCGCCCATCATAGAAGACTATGCGCAACGTGCTGAATTTCCGAAACAAATCATCAAAGGTTTGGCTGATATAGGAGCTTTTGGGCCTTACATTCCAGAGGAATATGGCGGTGCTGGTTTGGATCATATTTCGTACGGTTTGATTATGCAGGAAATCGAAAGAGGCGATTCGGGCGTTCGCTCTACTGCTTCGGTTCAATCCTCGTTGGTAATGTATCCTATATGGAAATACGGAAATGAGGAACAACGGATGAAATATTTACCCAAACTAGCTTCGGGAGAATTTATGGGATGCTTTGGTTTGACCGAACCCAATTATGGTTCCGATCCGGGAAGTATGATTACCAATTTCAAAGATATGGGCGATCATTATCTTTTGAATGGTGCCAAAATGTGGATTTCGAATGCGCCGTTTGCCGATATTGCCATCGTTTGGGCAAAAAATGAAGAAGGAAGAATTCACGGATTAATTGTAGAACGTGGAATGTCTGGGTTTACAACTCCCGAAACACACAATAAGTGGTCACTTCGAGCCTCGGCAACGGGAGAATTGATTTTTGATAATGTGAAAGTGCCAAAAGAAAATTTATTGCCCAATAAATCAGGACTTGGTGCACCACTTGGTTGCTTGGATTCTGCGCGTTATGGCATTGCTTGGGGAGCGATTGGCGCTGCGATGGATTGTTATGACACGGCTTTGCGCTATGCCAAGGAAAGAATTCAGTTTGGCAAACCCATTGCTGGAATGCAATTGCAACAAAAAAAATTGGCCGAAATGATTACCGAAATCACCAAAGCACAATTGCTCACTTGGCGATTGGGCGTTTTGAGAAACGAAGGAAAAGCCACTACAGCACAAATCTCGATGGCCAAAAGAAATAATGTAGATATGGCTATCACTATTGCCCGTGAAGCCCGACAAATGCTGGGCGGAATGGGGATTTCAGGCGAATATTCGATTATGCGTCACAGCATGAATTTAGAATCGGTCATCACTTATGAGGGAACTCACGACATTCATTTATTGATTACCGGAATGGATATTACGGGGATTTCGGCTTTTAAATAGTAAAATCGTTTTTTAATATTCTATTTCAATACTTTATGCTTTTCGGGGAATTCGATTTCCAAATAAATCCATCCAAAATATAATGCGTAAACTGGGGCACTGTTAATAAAGGAACCAATAGAAATTGCCATTTCGAAAAATTAGAACCACTAAAAGAAAATTGTTCGTTCAAAACAAAAATTTCCCAAACATATTCTTCAAAAAAAGCCATCGCAAACAGAAATACAACAAATAAGAGTATTCCTTTAAATCCTTTTAGGCATTTTAATAACCCTAAATCAAGAGCTTGTTTTCTTTCAATTTCATTGAGATAAATCAATGCTATATATGGTATTCCGTGTGAAACAACATTCAATAAAGTAAAAACCAAATCATTATTAAAATACACTATTCCAAAATACCACGAAAGAAATGTACCTATAATAATGGCGTTTTTAGGAATATTAAAATAGCCTTCTTTGCTGTATTTATAAATGGTTCTTACAATATAAAAAACCACTATCAATCCATAAATCCATCCAAGAATCTGCAGTAATAATTGATTTTCAAAGTGAATAAAATCGTTTTCTGTAAACCAATTGAATGATCGAGGAGAAGAAAAAAACCAATACAACATTGGATATCCTGTAGCTGAATAAATAACTAAATTATCGATTATCACACTCCATTTGGTTTTGATTTCATTACGAGAATAGAGTCGCATAAAACCATATTGCTGTCTTATAAAGTGAAAAACCGCTATGTATGCCAAAACCGACCAAAAAAAGATACTGCCAAAACTGAAAAGAATAATCCCTATAACAAAACAAATTATCGGTAGGGTAATTAATAATTTTTTCCTTTTTTTAAACGCTTCCGCAACAAAATAAGTTTTGAATAATGTAGCATAAACGTGAGCAACATCAATAAAAACAATCAAAAAAAGCCAAGTATAAAAGGAATAATTCGCTTCTATAATTTTCAAAGTGTTTTGAAACAAAAAAACGATAGCCACTACAACAAATGAGGGACCTAAAATAAAAATACTGTCCGTTTTGGGTTTATCAATCCAAGGTTGAGCCATCTACAATTTGATTTACAATATTAATTCCTTGATGAAATGCTTCTTCGAAAATAGAAATTCCAGACAAATCGGAATGGGCAAAGAAAATTTTTTTATCGATATCCTTTGCTGCTTCTTTTCTGGCTTGTCCAAAAATAAAATTTGGCACTGGGCTAATCATTCCGTGTCCTAAAAGATGAATGTTTATTTCTTCGGTAACGCTTTCAATATTGGGATGCGCTAGTTTTAAATCGTCAAAAACCAGTTGTTTCCAATGTTCCGATTTTTTAGCATACATTTCTCTTCTACTTTTTTTCACATCCGACCACGAAAAACTATAATAATAAGTGATTACTTTTTTGGAATGTATTTGCTGCACCGATTGATGTTGGTCGTAAATGTAACCCAAGCCTTTTGAACCGTAAATAACATTATCCCAACACAAAGGATAGCTTTTGTTATCTCTTAAATCAGAAACCACCAAAGTCGCCAAAAGCCAAGGGGCATAATGGAAATTTTGTGATAAAGTTTTTCTGTCCTTAATAATATATTGATTGACAAATTGGGGAGTAGCCATAATCACTTTGTTCGTAATAACTTCTATTGTTACTTTTTTTTCTGCATCAAAAACAGTAGCAATCACTTTCCCTTCTTTAATTTTTACATCAACAACCAAATGATTTTTCAGCGTTTTATTTGCTGTATATTTCTTTAAATGATGCGCTAATCTAGCATTCCCCTCGGGCCAAGTAAGCACATTATCTTTCCCGTCTTGAGTTGCATCTTGCTTTCTTGCTGCGAAATAATGAATTCCTGCCCAAGCAGAAACATACTTAATTCCCAATCCAAAATCGTCTCTACAGCAATAATCTATATAATCGAATAAGGGTTTCGAATTAAATTCTTCTTCTTCAAACCATTGTTGCATCGTGATTGTATCAAAAGTTCTAACGGCTTCTTCATTCGAAGATAATGCTAAAGGAATATCAAATAAATACTTTCCATCGGTTCCTTTTCCTGCACGAAAAGCATCCATTTTCAGAAAAAACTTTTTAAATTCTTTATCATCTTCTTCAGCGTTTCCAGTTTTTGGAACCAAACCTTCCTGCCAGTTATTTTTGTAAAACAGCCGTTCGTCTGGTGCAAAAGTAAGTTGTTCTTCATCGAACTTCGGAAATCCGTTAGAATCATAGCCAAGAATTATTTTCTCTTCTTCAAGAAATTGAAGCAAAGCTTTATCCTGTTTGTTCGGAAGCGGCAAATAATGTGCTCCCAACGGAAATTTTGAATATTTGTTTTCTCCATTTGAAGAATTTCCTCCCAAATGATTTTCTAATTCTATCAACAAAAAATCATCAATTCCTTTTTTAGAAAATTGACGAGCAGCACTTAAACCTGAAATTCCGCCTCCTACAATCAAGTAAGGAATATGAATTTGACGGCTTGGTTTTGGAAAATCTTTAACCCTCAACCGATGTCCTAAAATATGATTGGTTCCCGATAAACGAATTAATAAAGTGATGATTTTTTCTTGACAAGATTGCAAAAATGTAATGGCGACTAAAGAAACCGCCATACTTTTTAGAAAAAAACGCCTGGAATAACTATAATTTTCCCCACTCTTCATCAAAATAACGTACTAGAATTTGATTGTCCAAACGATTAATTTCAATGTCTTTTGAAATCATATCTTTGGCAAAATAATTGAACTTATCAAATTGATAATTATAAAAACGCAAGCCTTGAACTTCTCTGTTTACTTGGTTAAAATTTGTTCCAAAACCATTTATAGCAATAGAAAAACCCCATTCCCCAAAGGACGGAACATAAGCGTGATAGGCATCGACTTGAGGGAAAATTTCCATCAAAGTTTTATTGATACACCAAAAAGATTTAGGCGCAAAATACGGAGAGGTAGTTTGAACTACCACGACCGCATCTGGAGTAAGAAGTTGTTTTAAAGTATTGTAAAAACTCAAAGAATATAATTTCCCCAAACTATAATTAGATGGATCTGGAAAATCGACAATGACTACATCAAACTTAATATTGGCAGTTTTAGCCCAAACAAAAGCATCCTTGTTATAGATTTTCACCTTTGAATTATTGAGAGAATTACGATTGAAATTGGTTAAAACGGTATTTGTTTTAAACAATTTTGTCATTCCTTCGTCCAAATCTACAAGAGTTACATTTTTTACCTCGTTATATTTTAATATTTCCCGAACTGCTAGTCCATCGCCTCCACCAAGAACCAAAACGTTATCGACTTTCTTTGCCATTGACATTGCAGGATGCACTAATGCTTCGTGGTACCGATATTCATCCAAGGAACTGAATTGAAGATTATTATTCAAATACAACCGATAATCACTTTTATTGTGCGTTAAAACTATGCGTTGGTAGGGTGTAGAATTAGCATAAATGATATTTTCGCCATACAATTTCCCTTCGGAATACGACAAAATTTTATTGGAGAAAAGAAAAACAACAAACAAAATAAGGAAAGCTACAATGGCTTTTGTACGCAATAAATAGACTTTTTTGAGTTCTGATTTTATCAAAAAACATAACGCTATTGCGATACTGATATTAATCATTCCAAAGAACAATGAAGTCCCCATAATTCCTAACTTCGGAACTAAAACCAAAGGGAATAATATCGAGGCTAACAACGCCCCTATGTAATCGAAGGTAAACACATTGGAAACCAAATCCCTAAATTGCACTTTATCTTTTAGAATATTCATTAACAAAGGAATTTCGAGCCCTACCAAACAACCCGTTACAAAAACCAACAAATAAAGAATAAACTGAAAAGAATACACACTTTCAAACAATAGAAAAAGAACTACCGAACTCAAGCCTCCAATTAAACCAACCAGAATTTCAATTTCAACAAAAGTGTTGAGCATGTTTTTGGTAAGAAATTTTGAAAAATAAGATCCCACTCCCATCGAAAAGAGATAGACTCCAATAATAAAAGAAAATTGTTTTACCGAATCCCCGAGTAGATAACTTGCCAAAGTACCCGCGACCAATTCATAGACTAATCCGCAAGTGGCAATAGTAAAAACAGCGAAAAGAAGTAAATATTCAAACTTTAAGAACTTCTTACCCATGAATAGCGGCACTAATAATCATTGAAATTCCAATAATAAAAGCGGCAAAAACAATGGCTACGGCAGTATTGTTTTTCTCAACAACTTCTTTCCAAGTGTTTTCAGGAGTCAGTTTTTCTATAATAAAATAAGCAATCAATAAAATAATGATTCCCAAAAGAGAGAAAATAAGAGAATTTAAGATTGGTTTTGATGCGATAAAATCCATAATTAGGCAGTTTTTAAATTAATTATTTATGATAAAAATGATTTACAGAACCACGAGAAGACCCTGTAGGTCTATAACTTTCTGTCGTTTCGCAATCACACAATTGACTTCCAGATGTATTGTAATACAAGAACAACAAATAAAACAACAAACCTACTCCAAAAGAAAGATAATTGTTTTTGAAAAATTCTATTAGTTTTTCCATAATCTATTCATTATAGGGAGAATAGCTACTATCACTCCATCTTTTAACTTCAAAATTTTTATTGATATAGTATAATGCTACTACAAAAACAATCATAATTAGCGAAACCAACCAAACATTTCTTGATGATGGCTCGCTCCATACCGCTTTAACTTGAACATAGCTGCTATATTGATCTTCTGGTGCTTTGGAAGGCGTTATTGTCAAATGATATTTGCCTGCTGGCACTCCACACAGATTAAACTCTTGGGAGTTAGAACCTTCTGTCCAACTTTCACCATCAGTATAACCGTGATAATATTCAATATCCTTGCTTGCATAAATCTCTTCTCCATTATTTTCATTGACCAAAGCTACTTGAACACTCGCCCAAGAATTGTCAACTGGCGAATATAACGAAATCAAAAGTGGTGCAGCACTACCTTTTAAAACAAAACTTGGGCTAACAAAATCTTTAGTGCCGTAATTTTCAAAAGAAAGTTGGGTGTTCAATACCTCGGTTCTGATTCGATCTTTGTTTAAATACCAATTTGAAATCAAGATTAACACTGCAACACCACACAAAATAATGGCTAAATCCCTTACATTAAATAAAAAGGGTTGAACCAAACCAATGCCTCTTTTTGTTGGTAAAATTGCCGTTTGAAAAGCTCTTTTAACAGCTCTTTTTGAAATATGTTTGCCTAAAAAAACGGTTTGTTCCTTTCCTAATCTTTCAAAAGACAACACTAACGGTGGATTAATATATTCTATCAACTCGGATTTTTCAAAAATATCATAATCAAAAAATCCTCTGGCAGCTACTAATTTGGGGTAGCAATAGTCATAACAATCAAACGTCGTCTCATTATATTCAACAGTTGATGGATGATTGCCCACCTTTTGATCTAAAGTTATTTCTTCTAAAACAATCCAATGTCCATCGGCTTCGGACAAATACAAATAATCTTCTTTGCCTTGCAAAATATATTCTGTCCATTCAAAACCTTGATTCTCTTTAATAAGAATTCCAGTTATGGTATAGTTTTTATCATTAAAAACACCTTGTTGACCAACTTCTAATTTTTCATCAAAAGAATAAGGTCTAAATTGATCTTTTACCCGCAGCCCATCTCTTTCTTGATAAACATAAACACAATTTGTACAGGCGTAAATATTTACTTCAAAATTCAAATCAAGTTTGGTGGTATGATTACAATTAATACAGCTAATTTCCATAAATATTATCTGTTAATTTCAAAATCCTTTAAAATAATTCCCTTAAAATAAGAGACATACTCTTGCATAACACCCTTTACTTTTTGAGTATTATCTTGAAGATAATTACACAAATAAACATCCAAAGTTAATTGATTGAATTCTGGCCAAGTATGAATACAGATGTGTGATTCTTTCAAACAAACAGAAATAGTAAAACTTTTGTTTTCGAAATCATGAACTACAACACCAACTTTTTCTAACGAAAATTGTTCCAAGATATTCTCTGTAATTTGAATGAAACCCTTGCTATCAATTAATTTATCAACATCCTGAACATTCAATGTGATTAATTTGTGCAAACCTGGAGAATAATTATTGGAATCCATTTACGTATAATAGTAGAATTTAAGAAAAAGACTTCGTTAATATTGTACGAATATATCTGTTTTTATTGAATTAAAAAAGCCTAAAAAATAATTTTAAATTATTTGAAACTTCACTTTTTAATAGTGTTATTTCTAAAACAAGGGTGCAATTTCTATTTCCAATCCATCCAAAGCTGCGGTAATAGGGATTTGACAACTCAAACGGCTGTTGGTTTTTATGTTGGGTAATCTTGATAGCGTGGCTAATTCGGCTTCTCGTTTTTCGGGTAAATTAACCTCGTTGAGGGCATAACATTGACAGGTGTGACACATCGCCATTCCGCCACACAAACCTATTGTTCCAATGGGTTCAAGCTCATAAGCCCGCACAACTTGCATTAAATTTAATGCCATATCGGTGGGCACTTTTACTTGGTGAACTTGACCTTTTCGATCTTTTATTTTGATGGTGATATCCATTTTTTTAACGCAAAAATTTTGATTAGAATACGAACAGATAGTAGTGTTATTAAAAAATAGAGGGACCAAGCATTTCAAAATAAAACACTTGGTCGCACAAATTATTTAACCTACATTAACCACCGTTTCAATTTGTGGAGCAAATTTCTTAATCGTAGTTTCTACTCCAGCTCTCAGTGTCATTTGGTTTACACTACAACTCGTGCAAGCCCCTTGCAAGCGAACCACTACGTGTTTGCCATCTTCAATAGAAACTAGTTCAATGTCGCCACCATCAGAATTTAAAAAAGGTCTGATTTCTTCGAGTGCATTTTGAACATTTGTGGTTAATTCTTCTGTAGTCATTTTTGTGATATTAAAAGCCCGAAAAACGAGTTTTTGGATTATTTTTTAACTGCTGCACATCCTGCCATGGTCGTAATTTTAACAGCTTCGGTTGCCGGTAAATTTTCATTTCTGCTGACTACTTCTTGCACTACATTTCTGGTAATTCCTTCAAAAACAGTTTCGATGATTGAGCCAGTTTGCATAGCGGCTGGACGACCATAATCTCCTGCTTCGCGAATGGATTGTACAATAGGAACTTCTCCTAAGAAAGGAACTTTCAATTCTTCGGCAAGGTTTTTTGCCCCTTCTTTTCCAAAGATATAATATTTATTGTTGGGCAATTCTTCAGGTGTAAAATAAGCCATATTTTCGATAATTCCGAGTACGGGAACATTGATTGCCTCGGATACAAACATCGAAACTCCTTTTCTGGCATCGGCAAGCGCTACTGCTTGTGGTGTGCTGACCACAACAACACCAGTTATAGGCAAAGCTTGAACTATCGAAAGGTGAATGTCGCCTGTTCCGGGAGGTAAATCGATTAGTAGGAAATCTAAATCGCCCCAATCTGCATCAAAAATCATTTGGTTTAATGCCTTAGAAGCCATTGGCCCACGCCAAATAATAGCTTGACTTGGCGGTGTAAAAAATCCTATCGAAAGTATTTTTACTCCGTAATTTTCGATCGGTTTCATTTTTGATTTGCCTTCCACTTCAACCGAAAGTGGTTTAGCATTGGCTACATCAAACATTATTGGCATAGAAGGCCCATAAATATCCGAATCCAAAACGCCCACAGAAAAACCCATTTTAGCGAGCGAAACAGCCAAATTAGCTGTAACGGTAGATTTTCCTACTCCTCCTTTTCCAGAAGCAACGGCAATTATATTTTTGATTCCAGGGATGGATTTTCCTTTAATTTGATTAGGGTTTTGAGCTGGTGTTTCGACCTTGATATTTACTTTAACCACAGCCTCGGGTGAAAATTTTTCGTGAATTAATTTTCTAATATCATCTTCCGCACGTTTTTTTATGTGCATGGCTGGACTTGCAATTACCAATTCTACCACTACTTCGTTTCCAAAAGTGAGAACATTTTGAACCGCACCACCTTCGACCATGTTTTTTCCTTCGCCGGCTACTGTAATAGTTTCTAAAGCTTTAAGGATTTCTTTTTTATCTAATTTCATTTTTTTTAATTTCTTTCCAATTAAAATTTTCCGACGGAAAATTATGTTTATTTAAACTGATTCTAATATAGAATTTCTCGACTGCAAATATAGTGAAGAAGTTAGAAAGTGACAATGATTCAATCTGCCAAATTTTAGTGATTAAAAAATTGTATTCCGATTTATCTTCAAAGCATTAATTGCCTCCAGCTTTAGCTGGAGGAATAAAATTTGTATGGTTTTTTTGGCTTTAGCCAAAATACGATACTTTTTGGCTAAAGCCAATTTTACATTGATTTTATATTCCCCCAGCTAAAGCTGGAGGCAATTGAAAATTTTCAATATTGCAGAATAACAAAATTAAAATTCAGAAATTGCAATAGCTTCCAAATTTTTTATACTTTGGTTGATTATAAATTTATGGGCAATTAATTATTGATATGGGTTTAAGTTTTCACTACAAAGGCAAGCTAAGAGAACCTCAATCTTTGAAGAAAATGATTGAGGAAGTGACTGATATTTGCAAAGCAAATAAATGGGAATTTGCAGTTTTTGAGGATACTTTTCCAAATAATACTTTCACTATTGAACCTAATAAAGACAAGGTTTATGGCATTTTTTTCAATCCTCCAAAATGCGAAACAGTAGATTTGACTTTCCTCTCCAACGGAAGGTTATGTGCTGCTTATAATCTAGAATTAAACAAAAACTTAGAGAAATTGGAAGATGATCTCTACCTGTATTATCTTTCTGTGAAAACCCAATATTGCGGTCCGGGAATTCATAAATTGTTGATTCCAATATTCGATTATTTGAATAAAAATTACTTTGAAGAATTTGAATTAACAGATGAAGGACAGTATTGGGAAACCCGAGACGAAAAATTACTTGAAGAAATCTTTGACCGCTATTCAAATTTAATCAATAGTTTTGGTAGCGTTTTGGAACACATTCCAATTATAGAAGGAGAATCTATTGAAGCCTATATATTGAGAATGGCTGAAATCGTTAAAAATCAACACCTGAAATAAGCTTCAACAAAAAATTTAGTACTATAAAATTTATAAAACACCAATCCCATGAAAAATTTCTTATTATTTTCTTTCATTTCCTTGAGTTTCGGCACGCTGATGGCTCAAAATTCCAACTATTGGCAGCAAGAAGCCGATTACAAAATGGATGTGGTTATGAATGTGAACAATTACCAATACAAAGGCAATCAGCAATTGGTTTACTCTAATAATTCTTCGGATACGTTGAGGCGTGTTTATTATCATTTGTATAACAATGCTTTTCAACCCGGAAGCGAGATGGATATTCGCCTTCAAAACATTAAAGATCCCGATTCAAGAATGGTCAATAGGATGAAAGAAAGCCGCATCAAAACCTTGAAACCTGACGAAATTGGTTATTTGAATGTTTCTAATTTCAAACAAGATGGTGCCATTGCCAAGGCAAAAACTGTGGGAACCATTCTCGAAGTGAGTTTGGCAAAACCCATTTTGCCTCATACCAAAACTACATTTACCTTAGATTTTGAGGGTCAAGTTCCAGTGCAAATTCGTCGTTCTGGCAGAAATAATTCCGAAGGCGTAGCATTGTCAATGGCGCAATGGTATCCAAAAATAGCCGAATTCGATTTCGAAGGTTGGCACGCAAATCCTTATATTGCTAGAGAATTTCACGGGGTTTGGGGAAATTTTGATGTAAAAATCACCATCGACAAAGACTATCTTTTGGGTGGTACAGGCTATTTGCAAAACAAAAACGAAATTGGTCATGGTTATCAAGATGCAGGAAATACGGTTGTTCAACCAAAGAATATCAAAACCTTCACTTGGCATTTTTATGCTCCGATGGTGCACGATTTTACTTGGGCTGCCGATAAAGATTTCCTTCACGATGTAGTCAAAGGACCGAACAATGTCGATTTGCATTTTTTGTATAAAAACAATCCAAATACTATTGCAAATTGGAAAGCGATTCAACCCATTTTGGTAAACGTTATGGATTTTTTCAATAAAACCGTTGCCGATTATCCTTACAAACAATACTCATTTATTCAAGGAGGAGATGGCGGAATGGAATATGCCATGTGCACTTTGATTTTAGGAAATGGAAGGTTTGAAGGTCTTTTGGGTACTGCAACTCATGAGCTGGGTCATTCCTGGTTTCAACATGTTTTGGCTACAAATGAAAGCAAACACCCTTGGATGGACGAAGGTTTTACTTCTTATATCGAAGATTTAGCAATGAACGAAATCGCCGAGAATAAAAATGAAAATCCATTTGAATCTGCTTATAAAAACTATTATCAATTAGTAGCATCTGGCAAAGAACAGCCTCAAACCACACACGCCGACCGATATGAGGAGAACCGACCTTATTCGATTTCCTCTTACAGCAAAGGCGAAATTTTCTTGGCTCAATTGGAATATGTAATTGGGAAAGATAATGTGGCTAAAACTTTGAAAAAATATTTTCAGGATTTCAAATTCAAACATCCAACACCCAACGACATCAAGCGAACTGCCGAGCGTGTTTCAGGAGCCAATTTAGACTGGTATTTAACCGATTGGACACAAACCACAAACAACATCGATTATGGCATAAAATCGACTACAGAGAATGAAAATAAAACCCTAATTACTTTAGAAAGAATTGGTCGAATGCCAATGCCAATAGACCTTTTAGTAGAATATACCGATGGCACCAGAGAGAGTTTTTATATTCCGTTGCGAATGATGAATTTCGAGAAAGAAAATCCTAATTTAGCAATAAAAAGAACCGTTTTGAACGATTGGGCTTGGGCGTTTCCAACTTATGAATTAAACATATCCAAACCCAAAACAGATATTAAAAAAATTACTATCGACCCAAGTGGTTTGATGTCCGATGTGAAACAATCTGATAATATTTATGAGGTAAAATGAAAATAATAAATTACATTTTAATTTTTGGTTCGACTAGAAATGTTGTGAACATTCAGTCTTTTTTCAAACCATTAAGTCCCGATAAATATAGGGATAAGGTAATTGTAATTCAACCTATCAGTATTTTTGAATTGCCTCCAGCTTCAGCTGGAGGAGTAGGTAATGAATGTAGCATTGGCTTTAGCCAAAAACTATGCTATTTTGGCTAAAGCCACATTAAACATCAGATTTTATTCCTCCAGCTAAAGCTGGAGGCAATTAATGTATTGAAATGAGGGTACACTAAATATAACTATTATATATTGCAAATCGGTAAATTTCTAATACTCAATCTTGCCAATATACCCCATTATCCTAACAATTCTAGTTTTTCTTTTATTAATATAAGACGAAGATCTGGTAGCGGAATATTTCCTGGGATTGGGCAAAATGGCGGCAATTCCGGCGGCTTGCATTTTGGTAAGACTGGCACAATTTTTTCCGTACCAATGTTGGGTTGCGGCTTGAGCTCCATAAACACCATTCCCCATTTCAATGCTGTTGAGATAAACTTCCATAATGCGTTCTTTGCCCCAAATTAATTCAATTAAAACCGTGAAATAAGCTTCCAATCCTTTGCGGAGATAACTTCTTCCGTGCCATAGAAAAACATTTTTGGCGGTTTGTTGCGAAATGGTGCTTCCTCCTTTTATTCTTCGTCCCCGTTTGTTGTTCTTGAAGGCTTTTTGCATAGCCGTAAAATCGAAACCATTGTGAACAAGAAAAGTCCCGTCTTCACTAGCAATTACTGCTTTTTGCAAATTGTTTGAAATATTCTCGATGGGCTCCCAATCGTGACTAAAATAATTTTCTTTGCCAGCCAATTTGTTTTCTACAGCACGAATAGCCATCAACGGAGTGAATGGAACTGGGACAAATTTAAAGAGCAGTACAAAAAAAACAGAGAGCCCCAAAAAACCAGAGCAAAGATTTGAATAAAAATCGCTTCATTTTAATCAAGAATGATTCTGTTTTTTTATTTGATTCAGATTTCGGTTTTTTGGATGTTATTCTAGTCGCCATTATAGTATTTCTGAAATTTTTATAAAAGTAAAAAAAAATGCTTCTGTTTGATAAAATTTGATTGAAATATCATCTAACTATTCTGAATAGAATTTGTATTTTTATAACCGATTTTAAACAAAATTTACAATGAAAAAAATAGTATTTATAACCCTGATAATGATGAACTTAAATGTCATAGCACAAAACACAATGTCCCCAGAATTACTTTTAAAACTTGGCAGGGTAACCACTTTGGGGCTTTCGAAAGATGGAAAAAACATTGTTTACAAAGTTGCTATTCCTTCTGCCGAAGAAAATAAATCGAATTCTAAGCTTTATACTTTACCCATAAACGGAGGAAATCCAACCGAAGTTGCCTCGACTAAAGAAATATTAAATAACAAGAACATTTCTCCTGACGGAAAATATTTACTGTATGATGAAGAAGTAAAAATCGACAAAGTTCACGGAAAAGATTTTTATCCTGAACTCGAAAAATCGAATGTTCAAATCTATAACGGACTGGATTACCGCCATTGGGACAAATGGAACGAAGGCAAATTCAATCACGTTTTTTATAAAGAAAACATAGAAGGAGCTGTTGGAATTGATATTTTGAAAGGCGAAAATTTCGATAGTCCACAAAAACCTTTTGGCGGAGACGAAGATTACATTTGGTCGCCCGACAGTAAAAGTATTTTGTATGTATGCAAGAAAAAATCAGGCACAGCTTATGCTATTAGCACCAATACCGATATTTACGAATACAATTTAGAAACTGGGAAAACCATCAACAGAACCGAAGGAAATTTGGGTTATGACACAAATCCCA
>Ga0316612_1000237_pt1 | contig 20297 bp, 10 predicted proteins | sample MIS2016226_MG_FD_207676 | JGI IMG/M metagenome (GOLD analysis project Ga0316612, IMG submission 207676) | Microbial mat bacterial communities from Middle Island sinkhole, Lake Huron, Michigan, United States - MIS.2016.226 | ecosystem: Environmental > Aquatic > Freshwater > Lake > Sediment... | reverse complement strand
GATTCCTAACTCCCGCAGCTTGGCCGCAAACCGTTCGGCCAGAAGTTCTGCCTCCTTGGCCCGTTCTTCGGCCTGTTCCCGTGCTAACTGCTCCCGCTTGGCCCGTTCTTCGGCCCGTTTCCGTGCTACTTGTTCCCGCTCCCATTCCAAAACAATTTCGCCAAAGGTGCGGAACGGTTCACCATCGGGGTAATAAAGTTCCAAACCATCGGGCGTAGGTACAAAACGGATTCCCAAGCGGGGACTCACCCAACCCCCCAAGTCCCGTAGCTCTCGCAAATTTGTTCCCTCGCGCAACCACCCCCGCAGCACCTTGCGACCAGGGTCGTATAAGTAAAACTCTTCTACTCCATACATCTCATAAAAGAGAAACTTCGTCAGCATCTCTTGCTTTGTGTTCCCTGGCGAAAGAACCTCAAAGACAACTTGGGGTGCTATCCCACCCTCTTTCCATTGTAAGTATGCTCCGCGATACCCCTTTGGCCGCCCAAAAACCACCATCGTATCGGGGGCCCGCCGCAACGTAGGTAGAGCTTCAACGGGATACCAAAGTAAATCCCCTGCCACGAAAACATCTGACTGGTTGCTGAAGAGCGCATCCAAATTCCCTTGTAAGGTAACAATCCACTGAAACTGCTCAGTGTTATCCGCCATCGGCTCGCCATCACTTACAGGATAAATCAATTCGGCCAGCGCAGTCTGCAAATCAAGAGTCATAGCTACCTCCTTTTCAGCTTATTATATCACAACTTCTGGCTCTAAGCCCCTTATAGCTGACCCCAAACCCAAACAACCCCAAAAGAGCGTTACCATGTGACTAAATTCGATGTTAAAGAAGTAATGATCAGCGATGCCGACGGTTAAAGCGGCGACTATTCCGGCTTGAAGGCCTAACATCCAGCCGCTTTCTTCGCTCTTTGGTTGCCTTAAAGTCGTGAAGGTTTGCCCAAACCAAGCGCTTACGAGGCTCAGAAAAGCTGTTAAACCCAGAAGGCCTAAGCGTTCTGCAAGTGCAAGGTAGATACTACTTACCCCTGCGACCAGGTCGATTTCAGGAGCTTGCCCAAACCCTATCCCAAAAAGGGGATAACGGGCGATGATATTGAGCGCATTTTGATACTCGGCCAGCCGCATCTGCTGCGCTTGATCTTGAAATTGTACCCCTTCCGCAAACCGCTGGGCAAACCCTTCGGCCATTCCTAAGCTACTTAGCACCACCCCCGCCAACATTCCTACAAGTAAGATGCCCCACCACAGCCGACGGTAGCGCAGAAGGGCCAAGTAGACCATTGCTGCCCCAAACCCAATCAGAGCCGCTCGTGAGAAGGTCAGCAGAAGGGTAATGACCATCAGGCCCACGATTCCCGTAAGGAGCCAGCGCGAAAGTAAGGGCCGGTTGGTAAAAAACTGCGCGATGGCAAGGGAGCTTAACAGAGCAAGCATTCCCCCAAAGCTGTTAGGGTCAACCGAGGTCCCGATAGCGCGTTCCAACCCACTGGGATCATCCTCGACGTAGCGCAGGACCCGGCCACTTGTAGGGTAGCCGATTCGCCCTAAGCTGGTCAGCAGCCGCAGCGCGGTCTCAGCATTGAGCGCATAGAAGATCAGGCCCAGCAAAGCCGTTAGCCCCCCTAAGATAAGCAAGGTCTGAAGGGCCAACCGAACTTGTTGCGGAGTACGCATGCAATTCACGACACTGAAGTAGAAAAGTACGCCCAGGATAAACTTGGCATAGTTGTGAAGGGTAAGGCTATCGGGCATCCCGCCTGCGCCCAGAAGGAGGGAAAAGAAGGTCAGCCCTAAGAAGCCAAGAATTCCAAAGCCAAAGGGAGGGAAGCGAAGGTCATAAGTCTCGCTGCGGGCCAGCAACCTTAGAACCCAGACGCAGAGCAGCAGCGCTAAAGCTAGTTCTAAGAAGGTCGGGGTAAGGATCGCTTTGAAGGGAAGGGTTCCAAAGGGCAAGAGCGTGATCAGCGCAAAGACCAGCGTAAAACCAAAGGTCGTGCTGGTGAGAAGCGCAAAGCCTAAAAGCAACGCGGCCAAACCTGCTCCCGCAGAGCCTGGCTCAAAGGTCGCCGCGATTCCCACACTACTGCCCAGAAGGATTGCACTCAGAGCGGCGATGAGGGAAGGCTGAACTTTCTGCTTCTGGAGGATAGAAAGTAGAGGAAGGTTAGGCAAGGGGAAAGAGAGATTACTTTTCATTTGGTTTAAGTTTCTCGTTTTGAGGGAATAAAAAACTTCCCCTTCCGCCGCTTTGGCCCCTCTCTTTTCGACCTCGATGAGGTGTGAGGGGAAGCGAGGGAAGGAGAAGTTCCTTTCCTAGTAACTTTTGCCGCTAGAGTTGGGGTAAGGGGTTACTAACGGCCTTATCGTAGGGTTGCTCTGAAATCCGCATGAGCTTATCCCACCGATGCGTGGCTTCAATGTAACGGACTGTGCCCGAAGCCGAGCGCATTACGACGCTATGGGTGCGCGCTCCGCCCGCAAAGTATTCTACGCCTCGCAGGAACTCACCAGTGGTGATCCCCGTCGCCGCAAAGAAAACATCACTCCCGTTGACCAAGTCATTGGTCTGGTAAACGCGCTTGATGTCCAGACCCTTCTCGGCAATCAACGCTCGCTCTTTGTCATCTTTGGGCCAAATTTGGCACTGCATCTCGCCCCCCGTACACTTGAGAGCGCAGGCCGTGATCACCGCTTCGGGCGCTCCCCCGATTCCCATTAAAATATCGGCAGGTGGGTCTTGAATCGTGGTCATCACGCCCGCTGAAACGTCACCGTGGAAGATGAGCTTAATCCGTGCGCCCGTGGCCCGAATCTGCTGAATCAACTCTTTGTGGCGGGGACGGTCTAGCACAACCACCGTTACATCACCGATCTGCTTCCCTAAGGCCCGTGCGACGCTGCGAATGTTGACCGCAACGGGAGCTTCAATATCAATCGCGCCCTTGGCCCCTTCACCGACGGCCAACTTGTTCATGTAGGCAATCCCTTGCCAATTGTAGAGCGACCCGCGCTCCGCCGCCGCGATGACCGCAATTGCGCCCGGCATCCCTTCGGCCAACAAGGTCGTTCCCTCTACGGGGTCAACGGCAATATCTAGCTCTGGGCCAACCCCCGTCCCAATTTCTTCGCCCGTATAGAGCATCGGAGCTTCATCCTTTTCGCCCTCCCCAATCGCAATGACCCCTTTAATCGGAATGCTTTGCAGAGCAAAGCGCAGCGCATCAACAGCGGCTTGATCGCCCCCATTTTTGTCCCCGCGCCCTAGCCACCGCCCACTCCGCAGCGCCGCCGCTTCCGTTGCCCGAACCAATTCCATGCCCAAGTTGCCTTCAATCCGCATAGCCGTGTTTTTCCTTATCTTATGCTCACACGTCAAAAGAGATTAGCAGCCAGAATTTAGTTGCCTTCCAAGCGCGATTGTAGCACACTGCCTTTCTCTTGTCTAATTGCCTTGGCGTTGACGGCCCCTGAGCCTGATGGTACAATTGCGCCAAATTCGCTGCAAAATTAGCAGAAAGAGGCCTCTTTGTGAACATCTTAGATGGCAAACGGATCATTTTGGGGGTCTGTGGAAGTATTGCCGCCTACAAGGTCGTTGAATTGGCCCGCAAGTTGACATTGGCTGGGGCCCAAGTAGATGTCATTTTGACGGCAGCAGCCGAGCGCTTCGTGGGTTCAGCAACTTTTCAAGCCCTCACCGGGCGACCTGTCTTCACCGATCTGTGGGCTTTGCCCGAAGATGGCCGGGTGGGACACGTCAGCCTGGGCGCAAAAGCCGATCTGGTCATCGTTGCCCCCGCCACCGCGAACACTTTGGCCCACTTGGCCGCTGGGTTATGCGATGACCTTTTGACGACCACGGTTTTAGCGACTTCCGCGCCCGTCTTATGTGCGCCTGCGATGAACCCCCAAATGTATGCCGCTGCCGCGACGCAACAGAACATTGCTCTGCTGCGCCAGCGCGGGTTTCTTGTGTTAGAGCCGACGGAAGGTCGGATGGCTGAAGAAGTGGTTGGGAAGGGACGAATGCCGGAAGCTAGTGCGTTGGAAGGGGAAAGCCGCGCTCTGTTGGGGCAACGCCTTGGCTCGCTGCGCGGGCGCAAAGTCGTCGTTACGGCGGGCGGGACGCGGGAAGTGATTGACCCAATCCGCTTTGTAGGCAATTGGGCTTCGGGGCAGATGGGCTATGCGCTCGCCGAAGCGGCCCGCGATTTGGGCGCGGCGGTTACGCTGATTAGCGGGCCGACGCAGCTTGCTTCGCCGCCTGCCATGACCGTTTTACGCGTCCAAACAGCTTTGCAGATGCACGAGGCGGTCCAGAAAGCTTGTGCCCATGCTGATATTCTGATTATGAATGCGGCAGTAGCTGATTTTCGCCCCGCCCAAGCCTCGCCGCAGAAGCTCAAAAAGGCCAAAAACGCTACGGGTTTAACTTTGCACCTCGTGCCTAATCCCGATATTTTAGTTGAGCTTTTACCGCTTAAAGGCCTGTTCAAAGTGGGTTTCGCAGCTGAAACGCAAGATCTTCTGAGCAATGCCCAAGGAAAACTTGAGCGCAAAGGGCTTGACATGATTGTAGCGAATGAGGCTACCACAAGTATGGCGCAACCGACGGTGCAAGCAACCATCATTACGGCCAATGGAAAGCATATTTCTTTACCAAATCAGGCGAAAGACCAAGCCGCTTATGCGATTTTAGCGGTTATCGCTGAGAGTTTTCTGCTCAAAGAGCAAGGCTAGGCTCTCGTTAAGCGCTAAGGTTTTACTGCGAGGCCTTTGCGGTCTTTGAGACCGCAAAGGCCTGCGGAAGCCCGCAGCGGGCGGAGAATAGGCCGCTGGCCTATCTGTGTAGGTTCTATTAGAAGGAATTAGATTAAGTTGCAAACAGCTTTGAGGGAATTTCAAAAGCGCATTCCCGCTTTAGCGCAGGGTCTGACCCAGCAGATAGAGCGAGAATTAGCCCAGAATGCGAATTTTAATGCTGCTTTCAAGCACTTGTGGCTGCTTTGTCAAAAGATTTTGCAGCCGACGCTTAGTGAGGCCGCAGTCAAAGAGCTTTTGGTGCAACATCTCCTTACAGAGCGGTTTTTGCAGAGCTTTTTCATTGATTCGGCAGCCTTGAAGCACAATCTGCTGGGGGCTGAACTAGCGAAGGTCAGCGAAATGCTAGAGCAAAGGGGCTTTAAGTGTTCTGTTTTTCTGCACGAACTTGCTGAATTCTATGAGATAATTGAGGCAAAGATCCAGCAAAAGGGAGCTTTTACAACCAAACAAGCTTTGCTTGATGCGTTCTATGAAGGCTTTTTGCAAAGTTTTGCCCCTAACCAGGCGGATACCCACGGAATCATCTATACGCCGCAACCAATTGTGGACTTTATGTGGAACAGCGTAGAAACGATTTTACAGCACGAGTTTAACTTGACCCTGAATGCGCCCACGGTGCAAATTCTTGACCCGTGCGTCGGCACGGGCAACTTTCTTCTCAATTTACTCAACCGCCTTTCCCGTAAAGACCTCCAGCGTAAATATGAAAACGAAATCTTTTGCAACGAAGTCTTACTCTTATCGTACTATATCGCGGCGTTGAATATCGAACATTGCTATTTTGAACGAATGAAACAGTACCGTACTTATCCTGGCATCGGTTTGGTGGATACCTTAAACCTGGCCGAAAGCCCGCAACTGGCTTTCTTTAATGAAGAAAAGAGCGAACGGGTTGCCCGCCAAAAGGCTGCGCCGCTGACCGTGATTATTGGCAACCCGCCGTACAATGTGGGGCAACAAAATGAAAATGACAACAATAAAAACCGCAAATATGCTGTAATTGATAGTCGCATCCGTGAAACTTATGCGAAAGCTTCCCGCGCCACCAACAAAAACGCGCTTAGTGATGCGTATGTAAAATTCTTTCGCTGGGCTGTAGACCGTTTAGATGATCAAGATGGCCTTATTTGCTTTGTCAGTAATAATGGTTTTCTGGATGGCATTGCTTTTGATGGTTTTCGGCAACATCTTTTACAGGACTTCACGCAGGTTTATCATCTTGACCTCCACGGGAATGTCCGCAAAAACCCCAAGCTCTCTGGGACAACGCACAATGTTTTTGGCATTCAAGTTGGGGTTGGGATAACCATTGCGATTCGGAATCGGCGCAATCCAACGCAATTTTTGCGCTATTTCCGTCTGCCTGAAGATTGGCGCAAAGAAGAAAAGTTTGCTTTTCTGACAAAAAGCGGCGATGTCAGGAATATAGCTTGGCAAGTCTTGCAACCCGATGCAAAAAACAACTGGCTTACGGAAGGCTTCTTCGTTGATTTTGCGGCTTTCTTACCTTTGGGAACGAAAGAAGCGAAAGCCAGCAAGAATATGGTGGTAGAAACCATTTTCAAAACGTATTCTATGGGTGTCGGTACTAGCCGTGATGCTTGGATGTATGATTTTGCTGCTCATAACCTGGCCCAAAAAGCTCATTCCATGATTGAAACTTATAATACTGAACTAGCGCGTTGGCTTCAGGCTGGCTGTCCAAGCGAAATAGATGAATTTGTCTTAGCTGACGCAAAAAAGATTAAATGGAGTAGTCGCTTAAAAGAGTGTTTTGCTCGCAAAATCCAAGCCTCTTTTGCCCCCCAAGCTCTTAGGCATTCTTTATATCGCCCCTTTACCCACCAATATCTCTACTTTGATGAGGTAATGACTCATCGCAGAGCAATTTTTCCTAAAATTTCCCCTACCCCAGCCAGCGAAGCGGAGAATATGGTGATTTGTTTAAGTGCAAGAGGGAATAATAAACCATTCCAGTGCCTTGTAACAAAGATCATTCCTGATTTTCACCTAACTGGTGATACGCAATGTTTTCCCTTCTACACCTACGCCGAAGATGGCAGCAACCGCCAGGAAAACATCACGGCTTGGGCCGTCAAACAGTTTGAAGCGCACTATGGCCCCGACTTGCTGGTTGCGGCAGAGCTTCAACCACCCCTCACCCGCGAGGGGCCGTTGCCTGAGCTTGCCGAAGGCAAAGGTCTCCAGGTCGATTCAACTAAAAAAGCGATTTTCTGCTATGTTTATGCGCTTTTGCAGCATCCGCTCTATCGGGAACGCTATCAAGAGAAGCTCAAGCGGGAATTGCCCCGGCTGCCTTTAGTTGGGGACCGCCAAACCTTTTTGACCCTGGTCGCCATTGGGCAAAAGCTGGCTGATCTCCATTTGAACTATGAAACCGTGGCCGAATATCCTTTGGCATGGGTTGAAAATAAGCAAGTTCCCTGGACGTGGCGGGTTGAGAAGATGAAGCTGACGAAAGACAAAGCTGCAATCATCGTCAATCGCTGCCTGACGTTGAAAGGGCTTCCCGCCAGCGCCTTTGAATATCAATTGGGCCAGCGGTCAGCTTTGGAATGGGTGATCAAGCAATATCAGATCACGACAGATCAGCGGAGCGGGATCACGAATGACCCGAATCGGGCGGATGAGCCGCAATATATTGTGCATTTGATCGGGAAAGTCATTACCGTAAGCGTCGAAACAGTGAAGCTGGTCGAGCGGTTACAGAAGGAGATTCTGCTGTAGGCCAGGCTTCGCGCCTGGCGCAGAGAAGCCCGCGCTCCGCCAAAGGTCTCCAAACCAAAGAAGCTATAGCTCCGCTTCGCCCGCTTCCCCCGCGCTCAGCCTCTGGAGGGGGCGTTGAAGGTTAAAGGGGTCAAGGACTTCCAGAAAGGCCCAGCGGCCAAAACCGCCGTGGTTGTTGACGGCGGGAAGCCAAAGGTTGCGGGCCGTGTCAACTTTGAACTTTTTTGCGGCGCGCTGCTGCCCCGTGACCTCAATGATCACGGTGAGCAAATCCGCTGGGCCATGGCCATCATCAATTTGGGCCAGGAAATCGGGGAAGTATTGATGGCTTTGGCCCTCAAAAGCGTAGGGAATCGTAAAGCCTAAACCTTGATTTTTGATATAGCGGACAACTTCGGGCATTTGGTCGAGGGTTTGCGCCATTTTGTGTTCCCATTTGCTTTCCAGGGTAAGAAAGGGTACATGGCATTTGGCCGCCGAAGTCTCATAAACCTCACGGACGGTCTCAAAATCAATGTTGGCCGTCGAGCCAGAGGGATTCGAAGCTCGAAAGGTAGGGATAAAAGTCTTGATTTGCTCTTTTTTCACGATCACGATGGCCTGGTAAATCAGGTCTATCGCTTTGAGACAGTTTTTTTCCAACAACACGTGAGGCTTAACCGTCCCATCGGTGCAGCTAAGGTATTGCCGCATCCAAGCCTTTGTGATCTGCAAAACTTGGTCAAAAAGCCAAAACTTAGGCGAATCGCCGGGCGCAAAGGGGTCGGCTTGCCCTGGGTCGGAAGGGAACTTTTTGAGAACCTCTTTAGCCAAGTTAAAGGCTACTTGCTGCTCTCGTTGTCGCTCGAAGTCTTCTAAGGTATGAAATTCTGTTTTGCCGATAAGGGGGGCAATTTCCGTTGAGGTCGGAAGGTCCTGGGTGGTTAAGGTCAAGCGGGATGCGGGGCTGAAGTTGGTGGTCAATTCCTCTTCGGGGAACCTGAAGTGGTAGCCAACGAGGTTAGGGAAAGTAATGGTGGCGGCGGCGCGGGCGGGCAAAGCGCGAATCCGCATACTTCTTTTAGTCGCTTTGGGGTCTGGGGCGTGGCCCGAAGTCGGCAAAAAGGCAAAGGGAATCCCATAAACTTCCACATATTCTGGCTCAAAACGGTCTTCTTCGCTGGCATAGCTCATGCGCCGCAAGCCGCGCCCGATAACCTGTTCGCAAAGCAACTGAGTTCCAAAGGCCCGCACGCCCAAAATATGGGTCACGGTGTTGACATCCCAACCTTCAGTCAGCATCGAAACCGAAACTACGCAGCGAATATGCTCACCCAGCTTGCCAGGCTTGCCGACGGTGTTCATAACTTCGCGCAATAAATCCTCATCCGTTAGATCATCTACATTACGGCCTTGAAACCGCTGCCGACATTCCTCTTTGAACGCGGCGATCTCAGCTTGAGCAAGTTGCTTAAACTCCTTATTCATCGCCTCTTCCGATTCCAATTGTTGACTATCAATCAGAAAAGTGTTTGGGCGCGCTAAAGGTTTGCCATCCTCGGTGAAATTGCTGAAAAGGGGAAGTTTCCCTGGCTCAAAAAGCGTTTTCTCCGCTGAAAATTGCTTTTCCCAGCCAGCAATATAGCGGTAGATAAGCTGGGAAGTGGTGGTATTGTTGCAAACCACGATAAAAACTGGCGGTTTAGGTGGCTCCGTTAGCTGCAAAGGTCGCGCCTGCCAAGCTTGATAGTCCACCTGAAAAGCCCGATAACGCTTTTCGTAATTGCTGTAGAGGCTGTGTAAAGCTCCCTGGAGGGTTTGGGGAACATGCGTCTTTTGGGCTTCAGAATCCTTCTTGGTGGGCAATTCCTCTCGAATATGCTGCCAAATATAGCGGTAGGTCGGCGAGTCAGGGTGCAAAGAGTTGTCGTCAACGGGGGTACGGGGAATTTTGACAATCCCGCTCTCAATGGCATCCAGTAGAGAAAAGTCAGAAATGACCCAGGGAAAAATCGTTCCTTCGCTATATCCTGAGCCTTGGAGATAGAAAGGAGTCGCCGAAAGATCATAAGTCACCCTGATTCCAAGTTTCTCCTTTACCGCTTCCAGACCTGAAAGCCAAACTTCAGCTTGTTTATTGAGTTCTTCGACCTCTTTCCGCACTTCTGCTGAAATTTTATCTTTTGCTTCGGGGTTGCGCCGATAACAATGATGTGCTTCGTCATTGATCACGACGATCTTGCGCTTACTTCCCAAACTTCGACAGACTCGATTAACCATTTGAGCAGGAGTCTCAAGGAGATGGTCTTCGCCGCCCCGAGTCAAAACTTGTTTGGTAAAAGCAGATCCATCGGTCAGGTCGCGCCTTTTAAAAGCGTGCCAGTTGGTGATGACAATTTTGAAGGTCCCAAGGGGGGTGTTGGGCGGCACGAGATCCATTTTTTGGTAATAATTATCGGGGTCGCTGGGATAAAGCACCCGCAAACGGTCTCGAATCGTAATTCCTGGGGTAACGATGAGAAAAGCATCAGAAAAGAGCTTATTCCGAAGGTCGGCTTGTTTATTGAAGGTATGCCAAACGATAAGCATAGCCATTACGACAGTTTTCCCACTGCCTGTAGCCATTTTGAAAGCAAGACGGTAGAGGCTAGAATTGGCATTGGCTTTGTGCAAATCGTTTATAAGCCATTGATTCCCTTGCCGCTCCGCGACTTCCGTAAGATAGATAATCGTTTCCATCGCTTCGATCTGACAGAAAAAGAGGCGTTTCTCGCGCTCAGGGTTTTGCCAATAATTCAGCAAACGGCGCGTCATGGCCGTGATTCCAGGATAACCTTGCTTGCGCCACTGGCCGACACGGATCCGAATCTCGTTGATAAGTTTATTTTCCTGCTTCCGCTCCTGAACTTCAAAGGCTATTTGTTTCACCGCCCCTTGTTTGCGGGTCTTGGCAATGGGAACGGTGTAGCTACTCACGCGGCGCTGCGGCCTTATTTCGTCCGTAATCCTTCCCGCATCGTCAAAGTGATAATGACACGTCGGCTCAACAAATGGGCTATTGATGATTGGGTTCTCAATGACCACGGGCATGGTTGGCTCCTTAATCGGGTTTCATTTCTAATTCTATTATAAGGGAAAGAAGAGAGGTGTGGGAGGGGTAAGAATAGTTGTCTTATGTTTTGTAGTGTCAGGAAATTAACCTGACATTACGAAGAAGTGAGTTGACATTTCCGATAGGGTGTGTTATACTTGTTTCTAATCTGATTTTACATTCTAATTTACGGAGGGATAAACGATGAGGACAATCAACACTAGAGACAAAACCCGTAATATGCTCGAGTTTATACATGTAGGAGATTTTGAGTTTGAAAGGATACTCGCTACATCCCAAATCATCGTAGACACCATAAAGCTAATCCGCGAGTACAAACACCACAAGCACACCGCCATAAGATTAACCGAACTAAAGAAAGAGGCAGAAGTACTAGAGAAAGAGGCGGATGCACTGAAGGAAAAGATACGTCAAAATAAAATCAAGCAGGCCGTTGTGCTTCTAAGGCTATCCGATGTGCTTGAGATTCGGGGCGAGGATATCTCGAAGCAAGCCAATGAGCTTGATAAGCAAGCCGAGCAATCCAATATGGAATGGCTTTCTCGGAAAGCAGCAGCACTTAGTTGGCAAGCATTTGAGTTTTTTAAGCAAGCAAGTCTTATTCGCAAACCCGCTTATACGCTTGGCGGAAGTGATCTCACCCAGGCTTTCTTGGATTGGAAAAAGAATCAAGCAAAGTAATAGAAAGGAACAAACGATGACTAACGTAGAAGAAATCATGTACTTACTTGGCGGTAAGACAGATTTATCGGGGCAACTTATATCTTTTCGCGCTGATTTAGAGGAGATGAAGGCAATTCTCCACAAGATCAGAGCGAACATGGTATTGTAACGAAAGCCGACTTGAAAGAGTTTGAGGCATGTATTATTGCAGAGCTATACCGTCTATCCCCAATATCGCGGGGACTTAGATGTCCCCATGATCCTCAAGCGGTTGGCAAGAAAGGTGTTTGGTTCAACCAAACTGATCGCTTTTCCCATAACCCAGCGCCAGCGAGTCGGAAGCAACTTTCGCGGCTTTATCGGCTATCAACTCAAGCCATTGGAATTGGAAAAAGAAGTTTCGTAAGCGATCAGAAAGGATTACATCGTGCAAACCGATATTCTCAAAAGGCTTGATCCCCGCGAGGTAGGCTTAGAACTAAAAATGGCCCGTCAGCGCAAGGGTTTACGCCAAGAAGATGTGGCTCAAACGCTTGAGGTAGCCCGCACGACCATTGTGGCCATTGAGAAGGGCGAGCGGCGGGTAACGGGGGTTGAACTTGTGAAGCTGGCGCAGTTGTATGGTTGCCAGATCAGTGATTTTGTGCGCCAGCGGCCTAAGTTTGACCCCGTTTCAGTTCAATTTCGGGGGCCCGAAACGCTTACGGAAGAGGATCGGGAACAGATTGATAAGTCAATCAATGAGTTGCTGGACCTTGCCCGCAACTACGTTGAACTTGAAACGTGGCTCAAAGCACCTTTGCTGCGGAAGTATCCTGCTGAGTATAATCCAAAGGGGCCAATTGAGCTAGTCGCGGAGAATATCGCGCAGGAGGAGCGGCAACGCCTGGCGTTGGGGGAGGGGCCAATTCACAACCTACGGGATGTGCTAGAGCAATACGTTGGGTTGCGGATTTTCTATCTTCCCCTTCCAGCAAAGTTTTCTGAAATCTATCTCTACGATGAGAATTCTGGGGGCTGTATTGCTGTCAACGCGGAACATCCGTGGGATAGGGGCAGGTTATCGCTGGCGCATGGCTACCTTCACTTCTTAGCGCATCGGCGGGCAACCGAAGTAGGAATGGATAAGGTAGAAAAGCGTTATTTGTTGCCCGAAGAACAGTTGGCAAATGCCTTTGCCCGTTTCTTTTTACTGCCTACAAGTAGTTTGCAGCGGCGCTTTCACGATGTGAAACAAGCTACAGGTAATTTCACGGTCACCGACCTTTTGACGGTAGCGCACCTTTATGGGGTTTCGGTTGAAGCTGTTACCCGCAGGCTTGAGGAAATGAAGCTTTTGGCTAAGGGGACATGGGATTCGCTCAAAAAGCGTTCCTTTCCCATCCGCAAGTACCAAGGAGAGCTTGGTCTCAAGCCCTTGCAAGAGACCTTACTTCCCCAGCGCTATCAAATCCTGGCGGCCAAAGCTTATGAAGATGGGTTGATAGGGCGAGGTTTATTAGCTTCTTTCCTCCGCCTTGAACAATTTGAAGCGCATGAGCTTGCCGAAACATTGCTAGAAGCTTCCGAAGCTTTGCCCGAAGAAGAACCCGAATTGGCTTGTAAAGAGCATTTGTAGGAGGTGAGCATGGCAATCCTTTCCTTTGCACATGATGTCCTCCTGTTGGATGCTTCAAGTGCTATTTCGCTCTACGCTTCGGGGAAAATGTGGGAAATAATAGAGGCTTTACCAGTCAAAGTTGCCATCGTCGCTGATGTTCGCCGCGATGAAGTACTCTACTTCAAGCGAAAGGGAGAAAGAAATTCGACTTGGGAAAAAGCTTCCATTGACCTTCAGCCGCTTATTGAACAAGGTTTACTCACGGAAGTCAATTTGATTGCTGAAGATTATGAGATGATGGTCAATTTTGATGCACTTAATCTTGATAGTGGCGAGAGTTTTACCGCCGCAGTTGCTCTCCGTTGTAATTGGGCTATCTGCGTTGATGAGAAACGGGCTACAAAACGGTTTCCCAATGCTATCCCTCAGATACAACTTGTTTCGACCTTGCAAATTTTTCAGCACTGGGTCAAGGAAGCTCAGGTGACAAAGGAAGAAGTTTGGTTAGTGCTTCAGAAGATTTGGGGGCGTGATGAGCCGTTGCAAAAAGACCCCTTCTTTCTGTGGTGGCAAACCTATTTCTATTAGCAGCAAATGAAAAACCTGGTAGGTTTTGCAAACCCGCCAGGCCAAGTGAAGGGGAAAGGGGGCGACCTTTTGAAGCCGTTGGCTTCAAAAGGTCGCCCCTCACTGAACGCCTAACGGCGAATGAAGGGTAAGTAGACCATGTTCTGGTTTACGATTACCGCTGGGGAATCGTTTTTATCCTTAATCAGCAAAGTCGCTTTAGAAGGTTGGCCCAAAGTCGCATTCTGCGGATTACTTAGGGCCAAAGAAACGGTCTCAGCTTCTTCTGCCACGTCATCTTCCACGATAGGGATGATAACCGTCCTGATGATAGTGCCTGGAGCAAAGCTCAGTGTCCCGTTAGCAGGAACATAATCTTGCCCCGCCGTAGCCGTGTCAGTGATGTTGCCTGTAGCGTAATCTACTTTCACAGTTTGGGTCGGCACGGCGCTGAGGGTCACGGTAATAATCGCTGTTCCCTTGCCCTCCTTGCTGCTAAAGTTGCTACTACTTAGTTGCACGCTTGGCTTATCCCCAATCGTTGGTTGCGGTTGCGGTTGCGTGTCGCTGGGGAAAAGGTCATCAATAATGTTCAGGCTGGCGGTGGCAAGCGTACCAAGTTTGGCATTTGCGCTTGGTGTGGGGTTGCTCAAAGTCAGGTTAAGCATCTCCATTGACTCTTTGGTCAAGGAGTCGCGCACGATTGGCACATTGAAGGTCTTGACCAGATCGCCCGCCGCGAAGGTAAGCGTCCCGCTTATCGCCGTATAATCACTTCCTGCTTTGGCACTTGCATCGCTGGTCGCGTAGTCTACGGTGACCGCGTAGTTTTGAGCAGCACTCAAGGTTACAGAGATCAAGGCTGTTCCCTCACTCTCCTTAGCCGTGAAGGTCGCAGAGCCAAACTGAATACTTGGGGGCACGTAGCCAGGAATGGGAGGTAGGGAAGTAGCATCCTGAATGGTCAAGGTCGCCGATCTTTGGGTTCCCCAATCAACTGTACCAGAAGGAATTTTGCGAACGTTGCTCAAGCTGAGGGAGACGGTTTCTGGCCCCTCCGTAAGCTCGTCTGGTGTAAGGTAGAGATCAAAGGTCTTTTCCTTTTCCCCAGGCGCAAAATAGAGCGTTCCCTTAGCCGCTGTGTAATCCTTCCCCGCCGTAGCTGTGCCATCGCTACTGGCATAATCTACGGCCACGGGTTGTTGTTGTACTTCGCTAAGGGTCACGCTAATTGCGGCTGTCCCCTTGCTTTCATCCGTCGTATAGTTGCTGAGACTAAACTGAACATTGGGATTTTCATTGTCCAAGACAGTGAGGGTTTCGACGTTGGGGGAGCTAAGTTTGGCCCCCGTCGGGCCGCTCAAGGCCACAACCACCGTCTTATTCCCATCAGCAACTTGGTCATCAAGAATGGGTACGGTAAAGGTCTTCTGCGCTTCGCCAGGGCTAAAGGTGAGCGTCCCTTGCGCGGGAGTGAAATCGGTGTTAGCTTTTGCCGTCCCGCTCACGGTAGTTGTATACTTCACCGTCACAGTACTACTAAGCGTTTTGGTAAGCGAGACCGCAAAGGTTGCTTTCCCTGCATTTTCGCTTACTTCCTGCTCATCTGTGGTAAAGCGGACTCCGTAAGGTTGAAGGGAAAGGTTCAGATCGGTAACTTCGGGCGGTACACCTACCACAGGGCTAACCTTTTTCTCATAGCCCTCCGCCGTTACTTCAACGTACCAACATCCCTCCGCAACATTCCAGCCATAGTAGCCAATCTGATTTGTAATCAAAGGGTTGGCAGTAGGATCAATTTCCCCCGTACTTGGGTCAGCCCGTACCCCAAGGAACGTTGGGGCTTGTTGATCCCACGGGTCACCTGGTTTCTTGGAAAGATTCGATTGGCAAGTCGTGGCCCCATCATCATTGGGGTTTTGTTTAGCGGTCCAATTAGGTACTTTGTAAAGGTTTACTGTTGCCCCAACAATTGGTTGGCCCGTTGTAGCATCCGAGATAATCCCACTAGGGTCGCGCAGAATGATGATCCTTCCAACACTATCCTCTTCACTCCCGCTATTGCATGTTGCGATAAAGGAAAGCTTCCCGCTTTGGAAACTAGCTGGCGGAACAGTTGCCAAACCTGTTGCATCCGCGAGGAAGCGTTGCGCTGACGAAGAAGTTGCTAATTGAAGTTCAACCTTCGTAGGGGTTGTCCCATCCTTACACTTCACGACCTTCTTAGCTGTGAGGGAAGGCTCGCCCATCCACGCTGCGACCCAGACACTTGCCTTGACTTCACCCGTGTGGGGATCAGCTTCAACGTAAGCATAACCATTTTTGACACTGATCTCGGCCTTTGGGGCAGCGGGATCATTAAATTCAGTATTGATGTCCGCCGTTGTTTGGTTCGTAACCACTTTTACAAAGGTAAGGTTATCGCTTGTGGGATCAGCCGCATCGTTGTAATACTCATCGGGATAACGGGTTGGCCAACCCCAATGCATGAAGTGAAGTCGGTACGTACCAGGCTCAATATCCCGCATTACATACTTACCATTGTCATCAGTGTAGGCCCAAGCAGCGTAGTTCCAAACCCCACCAACATTCTTCTCGGCGTAGACGTAGACCCAAGGAAGGGGTTTTAATTCTGGCCCTGGCCCCGTTACTTTCCCCGTAATACGGGTCAGCGGCCTCACGTAAGTATCTGCCGAAGAGCTACTATTGCCTGGATTGATGTCTTCGTCCGCCGTAATCGTAGCTTTGTTTGTAATGGAAGTATTACGGGGTGCATTTTCCCCTAGCTTTGTCTGGAAGGAGAGATAACCGCCGCCGCGACCTCCAAGCCAATCAATGTTCCATGTAACTTTGCTTCCCTCAACCCTCGCTGCTTGCGGATAGGTTCCACCGTAAGAATACCGCCACCAATTTTCGTTGCTAAAGGTTGTGTTTGACGGGAGCGTATCTACAATCTGCACGTTGGAAGCGGGAGAAATGCTGTCGTTGTAATAGGAGATACCGTAATAGAGTTGTTCGCCAGGATCAGCCCGCCACGTTCCCCACTTCCAAACGATGGGATCAGCACCCAAAGGTCGGACAACGTTGCGAACAGTAGCCGTATTATCGGGGGGATAAAGCTCACCGTTGCTGGCCGAAATCTCAAATTTGGATTCTAAAGTACTCTCTGCTTGAGCATCTTCAGAGACCTTACCTTCCAAGTAGATATAACCCCATTGATTTACGGCGAAAGAGGGAACCTTCCAAACGACCACATTTCCCGTGCGGTAAGTGGTAAGGTTGTTATAACCCATCCACCACCACGAAGAGCCACTAGAGAGATAGGTAACGTTTGAGGGAAGCGTGCCCGTAATGACCACGTTTTGGGCATCAGTAACACCGAGGGTACTGCGATTACCGTACCAAAGGTAGTAACGAAGCTTCTCGCCAGGCTGCGGGCGAGAGGGCCATGCTGAAGCGCCGAGGGAGAGATTGGGCTTGCGGAGAGCAGCTTTGATCTGGAGGCTATAAGTATAATCTTCGCTCCCTTTGCGCTTATCAGGATGGCGCACCCGTACAAAGTAATTGCCAGCCTGCTTGATTGTGGGGAGAAGAAGGGCAGAACCCCAACCACTTGATCCCGTTCCCTCATCAAAAGCGATCAGTTCACGATTGCTGTTGTAAAGCTCAAGGTAGGTGTGATTGGCGTAGATCGGTTGAACATTGAGGGTTTCAATGCGGTACTCTGTATCAGCAGTGGCATTGAAGGAGACCCAATCTTCATCAGCAGGGCAAAGGGTGTGATTCTCAAGGTTGCCAGAGTAAGGCCGCGCTTGGGCAAAGGAGCTATCTACTTCATAGGAATCATTGATGCACTTCCGCAGAACATCAAGCGAAGTTTCCGCTTTGGCCAATTCCTTATCGCTGGCATCAAAGAGCGTTACGGTTGCGATGTAAGCTCCCGCGTTGGGGTAAGTATGCTTTGTTACCTTCTCGGTTTTCTTCTCCAGAGCCGTGTTATCTCCAAAATCCCATTTGAGGTAGCTGAAGGCCAAAGCTGTGGTAACGGTAAGGGTAACGGTGTCGCCCGCAAGCGCAGGTTTGCTGCTCTTTGCAGTGATGAGGGAGCTAATCGTGAAATTGATTGAGTCGTTCCCCACAGCAGTGGGATTATTGCCATAAGGAGTGCTACCACCGTAGATGTCTGTACCCCCCTTTGTGTAGAGCGTTACTTTGGGCCAATAGCTTCCAGGTTTGGTGTAACGATATTTGACCGTCTGGCTAATGGTCTGAACGGGATTCGTACCATCCCGAAAATCCCATTCAAAGTAATCGCGGGAAAGGTTCGTGGTTACGGTGAAGGTTGTTTCTTCGCCAAGAAGGGTGGGGCTAGAGCTTTTCAACTCAACAGGCTTTACGGGATCCGATGGCGTAACGTCCAAGGAGGAGCTACTTAGAGCTTTGCTTGGCGCGAAAGGAACGAGCAAGGTCACTGCGACGAGCAGGACCACGAAGCTGTTAAAATGCTTTTTCACTTTATCCTCAGATAGTCTTAAAGTCATCTAAACGAACGAACGATTTTTGAACATGAAAGGTTATTTTTTAGCTGCTTTTAGGTCATCCTTTCTCCAAGTCCAGCCCCAGGCGGCTTTTGGCTTACTATCTATCCTCATTATTTCAAATTATAGCACGCCTTTACAAAAAACCAATGATACTTTAGTCCTAAATCTAATGGTGCTTTAGTACTATTCAATGGATTCAATGGCGGAGGACAGGCATCCTGCCTGTCTGAGCCAGCCTACTCAACTTTTTCCCTCCCGCTGCGCCACCTCCCCTAAAGGTTGATACTTCCTGACCCATTGCCAAACTAGATCAACCCGAAACCGATAGATTTCCCCGTCTTGCTCCACCATCTCGCGCTGCTTAATCAGGTTCCAGGCTTCCTCAATGCGGTTGTGATCAAGGTAGACCTTTAGACAACGGTCTACTTCCGCCCGCGATGTCCCCCCTTCAAACCGCTCCTGCTTGGCCGCCAAAGCCGCTAAAGTAAGGCGCTCGTGCGGCTTGAGCAACGTAGGGTCACTCCAGAAGGCCTTAAAGTAATTGGATTCCTTCAGCACTTGCTCAAAGGCCTGGTGCGCTTCAGGGAGCGTAACCGTAGGGAGAATTTGCGCTCCCGTCGCCCGCAACCGTTGATTGACAAGCTGAATGATGGTTTGGCAAGTATCTTGCAACAACATCCCTTGCCCCCCCGTCGCCTTGCGAATCGCTTCCACCGCCTCCCGCGTATATTGCAATTCAAAGCCATCCCAGGGATTGGTAATGATCTCCTCGGCGGCTTCCCGACTCAGGTAGCTTATTCTGAGGTTGGTCGTAATCCCGAAGAAGGGATTCCAGTATTCATGCGTCATACTCTCTAAAGTATGGCAACCTGCTAGAATGAGGGCCGTGTTGCGGGCATTATACATTAGATGCCGAAAGTGAAGGAGTAGATCCTTTGGGAAAACCCCTGCGTTGATCTTATCCTCCAGCATCTCAAATTCATCAAACAGCAGGACAAGGGTTTTCTCCTGCGCCACGATTACTTCATTGACCCGCTCGAAAAACTCTTTGAACGGGACAAGGGTATGCGCTTTATACTGCTCTACCGTCGGCGGCGCAAGCCAAGTGGGAGGCAAATTGAGAGCCTTCGAAAGGTCGCCATGCACGGTATGCGCGACGTTGTAGAGGAATTCGCCAAAATCCTGCACGCTCGCTTCGGTTTGCAGGTTGAGAAAGATCGGCACATATTCAGCACTAAGCCGCTCCTGAAGGTGGAGGAGAATAGAAGTTTTGCCCATCCGCCGCTCCCCGTGCAAGATGAGGGATTTTTTTTCGGGGTTCCCTTCCCACAGGTCGCGGATGCGTTGAAAGATGTCCTCCCGCCCCGCAAACAGCCGCCCGTGTTCGGGGCGCAGCGAACGCCCAACGATATAGCGGCTGTTTATTCGCAGAATGGGCTGGGGCTGCGCGACTTCCTCCTGCTCCCCCGCAATGAGCTCGGCCCATTGTTCGGCAACCTTCTTGACAATTGAACTTTCGGGGGGCGGAAGCGCTAGAGACCGTTCCTCAATCGTGCGGGCAAGTAAGCCTGCGCGGGTCAAAGCATCCCGCTTGGCAACATTCCCGCTCGTCTGCTGATAAGTTGCGATTTCGCTGCCTACTTGGGCAAACTCTTTGAACAGAGCCAAGACATCGGGGCGCAACGGGTTTGCGATTTCCCCGATCCAATTCGTTGCTTTGAGAGCATCGGGCAGATCCCGCAGCTTGCGATATTTCAGGAACTCGTCAAGGGTTGCAAAGGTTTGATAAGTTTCCAAACCGTGTTGGACTTCTTTGAAAGGTTCAAAGGTTGCGAGAAGAACGCCTTGTCTTCTCATTATTCGCCCCTCCGTCACCAAGTCAAAGTATTCTTCGCCCGTCGAGGCAAAATCTAACAAGGCAAGGTAGACCTCCGCCAGCCGCTTGAGATTAGGGTCGCGCCTGTAACGTCGCCAGGGAAAGGTCAGAAGGGGAGCAATTCCAAAACCACTTTCAGTAATGCGAGTAGAAGTATCTAAAGGAGACTTTTCACAAACTTCACCTATTATCAATTTGGTAGCGAGAAAAGCATCCTGCTTTAGCTTGAAACGTACACTCGATAGATATGGGGTAGCTGGAGAGGGATAACGTAGTAAGTGATTAAGCAAAGGGAAGATGGCATTTGGCTCTTGGCCCCAAACTTGATACAAGGCTTGCCCTATTGCCCACCGTTGAAAAGGGTTATATGCAATCTGG
>Ga0316612_1000234_pt1 | contig 20384 bp, 24 predicted proteins | sample MIS2016226_MG_FD_207676 | JGI IMG/M metagenome (GOLD analysis project Ga0316612, IMG submission 207676) | Microbial mat bacterial communities from Middle Island sinkhole, Lake Huron, Michigan, United States - MIS.2016.226 | ecosystem: Environmental > Aquatic > Freshwater > Lake > Sediment... | reverse complement strand
TAGCTCTAAATTTACTCAAAAAAGAAGGTAGTTCTAAAATGAGCATCAAAACTAAAAGACTAAAAGCAGCTTGGGACAATAAATATCTATTGAAAATACTAGGTTTTTAATGCGTTTGCCCTGATTTGCAAAAAGCCAAAATCAAAAATCTTTGTCTATATTTGAAAGATGAAAATTGAATCTCAAATAGAAAAAATTTCAAGTTTCCAACATCTTGAATTGTTGGCGAACCAAATTGTAGAAGGGTTCATATCAGGAATGCACAAAAGTCCATTTCACGGTTTTTCGGCTGAATTTGCAGAGCATAAGGTGTATAATGTGGGCGAAAGCACCAAGCATATCGACTGGAAATTGTTTGCCAAAACCGATAGATTGTACACCAAAAAATTTGAAGAAGACACCAATTTGCGCTGTCATATCATCATCGATAATTCGTCGTCGATGCATTATCCAAAATTGGAAGAAAAAGAGGAGTTTTACAAAAACAAGATTGGATTTTCAGTTTTAGCTTCGGCAGTTTTAATGAATATTCTAAAAAAACAACGTGATGCTGTTGGTTTAAGTGTGTTTTCGGATTCGTATGAGTATTATTCACCCGAAAAAGGAAGTGATCGTCACCACCGAATGATTTTGAACGCTCTCGAAAATCTTTTAGAGAAACCGAAAGCTCAAAAAACAACCGACACCATAAAATTTTTGCATCAAATAGCCGAGAAAATTCACCGTCGTTCGATGATTATTCTTTTTACAGATATGTTTCAATCGGGTAACGAAGAAACGCTTTTTACAGCTTTGCAGCATTTGAAACACAACAAGCACAAAGTGGTTTTGTTTCACGTAATTGACACCAAAACTGAATTGAATTTTGATTTTGATAACGCACCTAGAAAATTTATTGACCTAGAAACCGGCGATGAGGTAACTATTTTTGCCGACAATGTGAAGGATGAATATGAAAAAGGAGTGAATAGTTATTTCAAAAAACTCGCTTTGACTTGTGCTCAAAATAAAATTAAGTACATTCCTGTTGGTGTTTCCGATAGTTTTGATAAAATACTCACTACATATTTAGTTGAAAAACAAAACTTTGGATAATAAGTTAAAAATCACACAATGTTTTTTGAATAAACTCTTGTAAAAACAAAAATCTATAGTATATTTGCAACCGCTAACAAATTCAAAACACTTTTCAAGCAAAAGTATAGAGAATGAGGTAAGCAATGGTTTGGTAGTTCAGTTGGTTAGAATACATGCCTGTCACGCATGGGGTCGCGGGTTCGAGTCCCGTCCAGACCGCTAATATTGGGATAAAGGTTTTCAGAAATGAAAGCCTTTTCTGTCCTAAAAAAGCATCTAAAGTAGTTGTGTTGTTTCGCTACGACTTTGTAACTCGTAGCACGGTTTAGTAGTTAGACCAATGAAAAGCTTTCCATTTATTCTGAATTTATTTCAGAATCTAAGGATAGCTTTTTTGATTTTTTGTTGTTTGTAATTTCAAAAGAATCCTGATTTATTCTCCCAAACTATCCATAGGAACAATCCAAAATACACCATACAAATCACAAACTTCATAAAACTGCCAGCCAGAAAACCTAGAAATGAACCCGTTGCAGCCTTAAAAGCTCGACCGTGATTTTTGTAATCATAAATGAGTTCGCCGATAAAAGCACCAACAAATGGCCCAATAATAAACCCTAAAGGAATGGGTGCAAAAATCCCTACAATTAAGCCAATATTGGTTCCCCAAATGCCATAAGAACTTCCTCCAAATTTTTTGGTTCCCTTAGACGGAATGACATAATCTAAGATTGAAATCACTATTGTAATCAAGAGCGTAATGCCAAGAATCCAATAATTTACAACAACAGCATTTGTAAAATAAAGCAACACCAAGCCCAACCAACTGATGCTTGGGCCAGGCAAAACAGGCAAAAAACTTCCAAAAACCCCAATAATCATAAACCCAAACCCAAAAATTAGAAGTAATAAATCCATAAAATAAATTTTTAGTATTTTTGAAAATTAAAGCAGTACTTTTAAACGAAATTAAAAAATCATTTGTTTCTTTCACAATATGAGGAAAATAATTCTAATATTACTTTTTTTGACATTACTTTTCAATTCCTGTCAGTATTTAGAAAAGCAAGTGCCTTCGGAAAAGGAATTGTTGCAAAAGGAACTCAATGCCATCAATTGGAAAAAAGTTGATGAGTTTCCGTCGGTTGTCAATTGTGATACAATAGAAAATAAAGTGCAACGACAACAATGTTTTTTTGAGGTAATGACCCAGCTTATTCAGGAAAAATTAAGTATTGACACACTATCAATTCTTTACCCAGAACTAGACACAATCGAAGTTAAAGTAACTGTTTTTCCAAATGCTACGATTCAATTCGAACCCCAATTTCCCAAGGACACTGTTGCTTACAACAAAACAAAAATCGATAGTATTCTCAAAGCGCGATTGGTCGATTTCCCGAAAGTAATTCCGGCCATCAAACGGGGAATTCCAGTAAAAACCCAATTTATTTTGCCTGTTATTCTAAAAGTGGAATAGTGGTATTTAAGTTTTTTTAATTTCAAAAACGTATTGAATTAAAGTTAATGGTTTTGTAAAGCCCAATTTCAGCAATTAAGAATCTTTTTGTTTTCTCTTTTTGGAGCCAATTGGACTATTTATCTTCTAAAAAATAGTTTAGTCATTCTTTTTGCCCACAAAAAAACCTCTCCAACTTGGAAAGGTTTTAAAATAATTTAAAGATTTTATTTAATTTATTTAAAAATGAATAAATCTTTATCTCGTAGCGAGACCGAGATTTGAACTCGGGACCTCAGGGTTATGAATCCTGCGCTCTAACCAACTGAGCTATCTCGCCTTTTTTAAGTGTAAGCCCTGTTTGAATGCGGGTGCAAATATAAAAATTAAAACAGAGGTTACAAGCGTATATTAAATAAAAAAAATTATTTTTGAAAAAGTTTTTTTTTTGGCTTTATATTCTATAAATTTCCAAAAAATTAAATCTCTCTAATGGATTCAAAAATACGATACGAAATAGAATTTCCAATAAATTCATCGCCTCAATTGTTGTATCAATATATTTCGACTCCATCTGGTTTGTCTGAATGGTTTGCTGATGATGTCAATTCTCGAGGGGAATTTTTTACTTTCATTTGGAATGATTCTGAAGAAAAAGCACGACTTTGTTCTAAAAAATCTGGAGAAAAAGTCAAATTCAAATGGGTTGATGATAATAATAATGATACTGAATTCTATTTTGAGCTTCAAATTTTAGTAGATGAAATTACAAAAGATGTTTCCTTGACGGTTATTGATTTTGCCGATAAAGACGAAGTAAATGAAGCTAAACTATTGTGGGAAAATCAAATATCCGATTTGAAACACGTAATTGGCTCTATATAGTGAGATTGTGAATTAAAGTTTTCATTTGTCCCGATTTTTCGGGACATTTTTTTGTATTTTATGATAAATTATAATGGTGCTATTGTCTCTGATGACACAAATTTGCTGACTCAAAATCGGGCTTTTCTTTTTGGAGATGCCGTTTTTGAAACCCTTAAAATTGTAAATTCTAAAATTCTTTTTCTAGAAGATCATTATTTTAGGCTAATGGCTTCGATGCGGATTGTTCGAATGGAAATTCCTATGAATTTTACTATGGAATTTTTGGAAGAACAAATTCTTTCTTTGGCTGTAGCCAACAAAATAGAAAATTCTGCTCGAGCGAGAATTACTGTTTATCGAAATGATGGAGGGTATTATTTGCCAAAAACCAATACAGTTTCTTTTTTGATAACAGTTGAAAGCTTAGAAAACAAATTGTATTCAATCATTCAAAAAGAATATATTGTAGATTTATACACTGATTTTTATGTAGCAAAACAGTTGCTATCTTCTATAAAAACCACCAACAAATTACTCAATATTACGGCAAGTATTTATGCCTCTGAAAACGGTTTGGATAATTGTTTACTCTTAAACGACAGTAAAAATGTTATTGAAGCTTTGCAGGGTAATTTATTTATGCTCAAAGGAAACGTGCTTGTCACACCACCAATTTCAGAAGGATGTTTGAATGGAATTATGAGAAAACAATTATTAATTTTGGCTAAAACTATAGAAAATATGGAAGTGGTTGAAGAAGCAATTTCTCCATTCGACCTTCAAAAAGCAGATGAACTTTTTATAACCAATGTGATTAAAGGCATTCAACCCATTACCCGTTACCGTAAAAAAGAATTTTCAATCCATTTTTCTGAACTAATGATAAAAAAAATGAATGATTTTATAAATCAGGATTAGTTTAATCTGGGGTTTTCGGGTGCATTAATCCATATTAGATATTCGCCGCCCAACTCCATAATTTGTTTTTTCCAAAAGTGGGAGGCCGATTCTCCAATTATTTTATGCTCGTAGTTGTTTTGAGTAATAATCCAAGAATTTTCGGTCATTTCTGTTTCCAATTGATTCTTTTCCCAACCCGTGTAACCTAAAAAAAATCGAATGTTATTCTTGTTTATTTTACCATTATTAATGAGCTCTTTTGTGATTTCATATTCTCCTCCCCAGTAAATACCATTTGATATTTCTACACTATTCGAAATTAGATGCGGTACATTATGAATAAAATAAAGGTTATCCTGTTCAACTGGACCTCCATTATAAATTTTGAAAGTGGCATTAATTTCAGGTATCAAATCATTGATGGTGTATTGAAGCGGTTTGTTAATGATAAAACCTACGGAACCATTTTTGTTATGATCGGCCAATAAAATTACTGAGCGATTGAAAGACAAATCCCCAATAAGCGATGGCTCTGCAACAAGTAATTTCCCTTTATTTAATTTTTCTGAAATCATTTGGTTATATTTTAGTTAAATTTAAAAATAAAGAGAAACAAATCAAAATTCAATCGATAAAAAGTATAAAAAAACCTTCCAAATGGAAGGTTCTAATTATATTTAAGAACGCTTAAATTAATTTACAGCACCGTCTAATTCAGCTCCAGCTTTAAATTTCACTACATTTTTTGCAGCAATTTTTATTGTTTTTCCAGTTTGAGGATTTCTTCCATCTCTAGCAGCTCTAGCAGAAACTGACCAAGACCCGAAACCTACTAAAGATACTCTTCCGCCTTTTTTCAAAGTGCTACCTACGTTTCCTAAAAATGATTCTAAAGCTAATTTTGCAGCAGCTTTTGTAATTCCTGCATCTGCAGCAATAGCATCAATTAATTCTGATTTGTTCATAATGTTTTGTTATTAAATGTTGGTAAAAAAAACTTTATTATTAATAACAAAATTAGTAGGAATATATTCCCGCACAAGTCTTTTGTTTAATTTTAACTTATTTTGTTGATAACTTATATTTTTTGTTCATAAACCAGCGTAAATTATTCTAAAATAGCCCTATACAAACGTTTTTTGATGGTTTAAATTACCTTTGCTCCCTCCGAAAATGAAATTCCATTCAATAATTCTGCCGAAGTCATCTTCTTTTTTCCTGGAAATTGAAGGCTAAACACCTCAATAAATCCATCTTTGACCGCAATTTTCATTTCTTTTTTATTGCAAATCACGCTTCCAATTGCTAAAGAATGGTTTTCCAAAGTCATTTTGGTCTCGTGAATCTTCACATTCCATTCTTCATTTTTATCACAAAAAAGGCACCAAGCCGATGGATATGGACTCAAACCTCTAATTAAATTATAAATTTCTAGCAATGATTTGCTCCAATCTATTTTACAATTTTCTTTGTTTAATTTGTAGGCGGTTTTTATTTCAGCGTTTTCTTTTTGAATAGTTGTGGTTACATTTCCTTTTTCAATCAATTTTAAAGTTTCTAAAACCGTTCCGCTTCCCAATTGCATTAATCGATCGTGCAAATTCCCAGCACTTTCGTTAGGTGCAATTTCAGTTTCCGAACTTAAAATCATCGCTCCAGTATCAATTTTATCATCAATAAAAAAAGTGGTAACTCCCGTTTTTGAGTCGCCATTTATAATTGCCCAATTGATTGGAGCGGCTCCACGATAATTGGGTAATAAAGAGGCGTGAAGGTTGAATGTGCCTAATTCAGGCATTTTCCATACCACTTCGGGCAACATCCTGAACGCAACCACAATTTGTAAACTGGCATTTAAGGCTTTCAATTGCGATAAAAAATCTTCGTCTTTCAAATTAGTGGGTTGTAATAAAGTGAGGTTATTGGCCAAAGCATATTCTTTTACAGCAGAATATTTTATTTTCTGTCCACGACCTGCCGGTTTATCGGCTGCAGTAATTACACCAACTACATTGTAATTATTCTTCATGATGGTGTCCAAAATGCCAACAGCAAATTCTGGCGTTCCCATAAATACGATTCGTAATTTTTCCATTCTTTTTAGCTTCTAAATATACATATTGTAAATATGATATTTTTTTTAAGGTTTCTACTCCCTCCCCCTCGGGGAGAGCAGGGGTGGGGATTTAAGTGAATATTTATTGTTTGATTTTACAGCAATTTGATTGTTTTCTAATAAAGTTTGCAAGGCAAAGATAATATCGTCTTCGCTGATTTTTGTCAATTTTTGAATTTCTCTTGAATTCATTTCTTGTAGTTGCAATAATCCAATGATTTTTTCTGAAATCGAAGAACTATCAATAGGTTTCTTTTTTTTTGAAATGCAATAGGAACAAATTCCACAACCTGTTTTGGCTTTTTCTCCAAAATAATCAAGAATCAACTTGCTTTTGCATACTTTTTTTTCGTTTATATAATGTAAAACCGACTCGAATTGGGCAATTTTTTGTCGATTTTGGGTTTCTAGATATTTCGAAACTCGGTTGATGGTTCTTTCATCTTCACGAACTTCGTTGAAAATAATCGTGGCATCGTTGTTTTTTTTGTGGTAATCAATGATTTCCAGCTTTTTTAGTTTGTCTAAAATAGAGATAATTACCATCTCATCGCAACTTGATTTTTTGGAAATCAAAGATAAATTAATTGGAGTTTGAGATTCGTAAATACCTGAATACGTTCGGAGTAAGGACAAAATAACAGGTTCTTCACTAGGATTCAAACTCATATACCGAATGACTTCTTTGGATTCGATGATGAATTGCATCTTGATTTTCTCGGAATACTCTTGCGACATACTCAAGATCCCTTGACGATCTAAAAACTGGATAGCATTGAAGGTTTTCAAGGTCGGAAACCCATATTTCTGGCAAAAATGATTCAAATTGAACGAAAATTGTTCGTTGATTCCTTCGCCATAAGCGATTCGGAAATATGTACATAATTTGATATAAATTTGGGTAAGAATAATTTTGTCAGGCAAAACATTGATAAACTGGCTTTGCGCTTGAATTTTGTCAGATGGACTCGTGAGAATAATGGCAAACGATTTGGTTTCATCTCTTCCGGCACGGCCAGCTTCTTGATAATAACTTTCGATACTTTCCGGAAGATGAATATGGATAACGGTTTTTACATTCGATTTGTCAATTCCCATCCCGAAGGCATTGGTGGCAACAATAATCTGAACTTCTTCGGTCATCCAAAGGTTCATGTTTTTCTCTTTTTCTTTCACGGATAATCCTCCATGATAAAAAGTGGTTTTCAATCCCATAGATTGCAATTGCGAGGCGGTATCGGAGCAAGATTTCCTATTTCGCACATATATAATAGAAGGTTGAGGATTTTTCTTCAGGATTTGCTCCATTCGATACAGCTTGTCTTCAACTTCAAAAACCATATAAGCAATGTTTTTTCGTGCAAAAGATTTCGTGAAAATAGCTGGATTTTCCAATCCCAATTGAAGAATGACATCATCAAGAACCGTTTTTGTTGCCGAGGCTGTAAGAGCGAGAAAAGGAACTTTCGGAAAATGGGTTTTAAGATTGGCAATTTTCAAATAGGCGGGACGAAAATCGTGTCCCCATTGCGACACACAATGGGCTTCGTCTATGGCGATGAGATTGATAGGTAGGTTTTTGATGCGTTCCAAAATCCAATCTGATTGTAAGCGTTCTGGCGATAGGTACAAGAATTTATAATTGCCATATTCACAATTATCTAAAAGCCTAATCATTTCGTCCGATTGAATGCCACCAGTTAAGGCAATGGCTTTGATGTCAAGTTGTTGCAAGCGTTGCACTTGATCTTTCATCAAGGCAACCAAAGGCGAAATGACCAAACAAATTCCGTCTTTCATCAGGCCAGGAACCTGAAAACAAATTGATTTTCCGCCACCAGTGGGCATCAAACCAAAAGTGTCTTTGCCCTCTAAAACCGAATTGATAATTTCGTCTTGTGGCGACCTAAATTTGTCGTGTTTCCAGTATTTTTGAAGAATTTGTAATGCTTCCTGCATAGATTTCAGATTTCAGATTTCAGATTTCAGATTTTGTTTAAACCTTAAATCTCAAATTCTAATTTGTAAATTATCTGGATATTTGGTCTAAGATAAATAAAATTCTGTTATCTAGGCTGTCTTTTGGAACTTCTATAAGTTCGTAGCCATAATCTTGATAAGTTTCAACGAGGTGATCGTGGATGAGTTTGGCTTGTTCGAAGTTTTCATATCGTGCTTCGTCGCTCACATAAATTTCCTCCCAAGGCGGAAGAATAAATATTTTTGTGTATCTATTTTCGCGGCAAGCTATGTCAAAATGAATAGGATAACTGTCGCCAATGTAGTGCATATAGGCTAATATATCGGGAATACCACGGTCGATAAAAACAATATTTTGGGTTTCTTCTAAAGCGTTTTTGAATTGTTTTTTTCTTCCTTCTAATAACAATTCGCTGAAAAGTAAAGGGTTTTCAAGAAACAATTGTTCGATGCCTTGTTTTTTTGCTTCTAAAGTTACTTGCCTTGAAATTTCAGGATAACTACAAAAACCTCTTGCTATCAATCCTTCAATGATAGTGCTTTTGCCAGTTCCAGGGCCGCCTATGATGACTATAATTTCTTTGCTCACATTTTTCAAATATTGTGCAAATTTACCTAAAGTTATCCGAACTTCGAAAGGTTATTTCAACTTATCAGGTTCTTAAATTTTATGTAATCTAAAATCTAAAACTAAAATCTAAAATCAAAACAGTATATTTGCTTTTATTTTATTTCAGAATGGATACAGAAAAAGAAAAAGAAACCCGTGAGTTTTATGAAAGGCTAAAAAAAGAGTTGGATTTGAGTACCACTTGGCCCGATTTGTATTTGTTTAAATTTATCGTGCCTACCGATAATGAAAATATTCTCCGAGTGGAAGAATCTTTTGATTGTATGGGAGCAGTAATTAAAACCACAAAATCTAAAACTGGTAAATTTACAAGTATTTCTGTAGATGTTATGATGAAAGATTCTCAAGAAATAATTGATAAATACATCGAATTATCTACAATTAAAGGTATTATTTCCCTATAAATATGAACACAAAATACACAAAAGAAGTTGCCAATGATGTGGTGCATCATTTGGAATACAACGCCGAGCGGCAACATTTAATTATTCCGGAATATGGGCGTCATTTGCAAAAATTGATTGATCAAGCAACCGTTATTGAAGATAGAGAAGAACGGAACAAAGTCGCAAAATATATCATTCAAGTGATGGGAAGTTTGAATCCCCATTTGCGTGATGTGCCTGATTTTCAGCATAAATTGTGGGATCAAATCTTTATAATGTCCGATTTTAAATTGGATGTAGATTCGCCTTATCCAGTGCCTACACGTGAGGTTTTGCAACTAAAACCCGACATTTTAAAATACCCACAAAACTTTCCGAAATATCGTTATTATGGCAACAATATTAAATATATGATTGATGTTGCCAACAAATGGGAGGAAGGCGAAATGAAAAATGCTTTGGTAAAAGTGATTGCCAATCACATGAAAAAATCCTATTTGAGTTGGAATAAAGACACCGTGAAAGACGACGTTATTTTTGAACATTTATACGAATTGTCAGGCGGAAAATTGAATATGCTGCAAAGCACCGAAGAACTTTTGACCACTACTGATTTATTACGAACCAACAAGCGGGTTTCCAACAAAATTTCTCCTGCAGGACAACCAAAAATTCAAAGCAACAAAAATATCAAATCAGGGAAGTCAAATCCTACGCATAAAAATCAAAATCGAAAACCTTTGTAAAATAGTTGTGGGTTAGGAATTTGTTTAGATTTCCAGTGTTTTCATGATAAGCAATAACATCTCACTAAATATTTAAAAAATTGAACACAAGCTAAGTCAGTTTTTTATTGATTAGAGAATGAAATAGAAATACATCAAGGGTCTGATAAAACTATTCAAGTTGAAGTGCAATTTGAACAAGAATAGGGATGGCTAACTCAAAAACAAATGGAGTTACATTTCAATAAAAATTTAATGACAGTGAATGAGCATATCAAAAACATTTATGAAGAACAAAAATTAGATAAAAATACAACTATAAGGAAATCCCATATAGTTCAAAAAGAAGGTAAACAAGAAGTGAAACTAGTTTTTAGAGATTAGAAGGTGAGTGAGATAGAAATATATAATGGTAGTAATAATGAAGTTCAAGTTGAGGTTCAATTTGAGGAAGAAACAGTATGGCTAACACAAGCGCAAATGGCGTTACTTTTTGATCGCAACAGGGTTGCCATTACTCAACATATTGGTAATATTTTTAAAGAGGGAGAATTAGAAGAAAAAGTGGTATGTAAGGATTTCTTACAAGCCTCTCAACACGGTGCTATTAAAGGAAAAACACAAATATCAAAAGTTAAATACTATAATCTTGATGTAATTATTTCTGTTGGATATCGTGTTAAAAGCAAAAGAGGTACACAATTTCGTATTTGGGCTACACAACGACTAAAAGACTATTTGCTTAAAGGGTATGCTATTAACAACCGAATGAACCGGTTGGAAGACAGATTTGATAAGTTAGACAATAAGGTAAACCAAATAGATTTACAGATAAACACAAATCTCATTCCTACTCAAGGCGTTTTTTTTGACGGTCAAGTATTTGATGCCTATGAGTTAGCTTCAAAAATTATACGCAGTGCAAAACAAAAAATAGTGCTAATTGATAATTATATCGATGAAAATACATTTACCCATTTAGCAAAAAAAAGCAAAGGTGTAAATGTTGAAATACTTACAAAAGCACACAGCAAGCAACTTACACTTGATTTGCAAAAAGCCAACGAGCAATACGGAGATTTTATCCTTAGAACATTTACTCAAAGCCACGATAGATTTTTAATTATAGACCAAAAAGAAGTTTATCATCTTGGTGCTTCTTTGAAAGATTTAGGCAAAAAATGGTTTGCATTTTCCAAATTAAATATTGAAACGGTAAAAGGAATAGTAAACGAAATTAAAGAGATATAAAATGCTCATAAATTCCCTATTACCCTAACACGACTGAAGGATAAGCGATATTTGACAATATAAAATTAGTAGTGTAAAAATACTTTTAAGAATAAGAGTGAGAAACATAAGTGGTAACGAAAAAATAAATTATAATTTAATAAATAATGGGAATATTCAAAATAGAAGGTGGCGTTAGCCTAAAAGGAGAGATAACGCCACAAGGCGCAAAAAACGAAGCATTGCAAATATTATGTGCCATATTATTAACTTCAGAAAAAGTTACAATCAATAATATTCCAGATATAATCGACATTAATAAACTGATTACCCTCTTAGGAAATTTGGGAGTTAAAATCCAAAAAAACGGATCAGGTTCTTATACATTTCAAGCCGATGAGGTTAATGTAAATTATCTAGAGACCGAAGCTTTCAAGAAAGAAGGAGGTTCGCTTCGTGGTTCGATTATGATTGTTGGGCCACTTTTGGCACGATTCGGAAAAGGATTTATTCCAAAACCCGGTGGCGATAAAATTGGTCGTCGAAGATTAGACACTCATTTTGAAGGATTTATTAATCTTGGGGCTAAATTCCGATACAACAGAGAAGATCATTTTTATGGAGTAGAAGCTCCTGAAGGTTTAGTTGGGGCTGATATGTTGCTCGATGAAGCCTCGGTTACAGGTACTGCCAATATTGTTATGGCAGCGGTTTTAGCCAAAGGAACAACCACTATTTATAATGCTGCTTGCGAACCTTATTTGCAACAATTGTGCAAAATGTTGAACGCAATGGGAGCAAAAATCACAGGATTAGGCTCCAATTTATTGACCATTGAAGGTGTAGAAAGTCTTGGGGGTTGCGTGCACAGAATTCTTCCTGATATGATAGAAATTGGAAGTTGGATTGGACTAGCAGCGATGACCAGAAGCGAAATTACCATCAAAGATGTAAGTTGGGAAAACTTGGGATTGATTCCAAATGTATTCAGAAAATTGGGGATTACTTTAGAAAAAAGAGGCGATGATATTTATATTCCAGCACACACAAACGGTTATCAAGTAAAAACTGACATTGATGGATCTATTCTTACCATTGCCGATGCACCTTGGCCTGGATTTACGCCCGATTTGTTGAGTATTGTTCTTGTCGTTGCAACCCAATGCAAAGGCGACGTTTTGATTCATCAAAAAATGTTCGAAAGTCGTTTGTTTTTCGTAGATAAATTGATTGATATGGGTGCCAAAATTATTCTTTGTGATCCACACCGGGCTGTAGTTATTGGTCACGATTTCAAATCAAGATTGAAAGCAACAACTATGTCATCTCCCGATATTCGAGCGGGAATATCCTTGTTGATTGCGGCACTTTCGGCCAAAGGAACAAGCACCATTCAAAATATAGAACAAATTGACAGAGGTTACGAACGAATTGACGAAAGATTGAGAGCCATTGGAGCCAAAATCGTAAGAGCTTAATTCTATTCAATAAAAACACTAAACCTCAAAGGTTTTTTTTCAAACCTTTGAGGTTTATTAGTATCACTAAAATGACACACGAACAAACCGCAGTTAGGGCAACTTATTTTAGTATTGCAAGCAATGCCTTATTGGCTTTAATCAAAGGATTGGCTGGATTTTTTGGAAATTCGTACGCTTTGACAGCCGATGCGATTGAGTCAACTACCGATATTTTCTCCTCTTTTTTAGTGTTGTTTGGTATCAAATACTCGAACAGACCTGCCGACGAAAATCATCCTTATGGACACGGTCGTGCCGAACCACTAATTACTTTCTTGGTTGTGGGTTTTTTGATTACTTCGGCAACAATTATTGCTCACGAAAGTATTACCAACATTGGTGTTCCACATAAATTGCCTGAATCTTGGACGCTAATTGTTTTGGGAACAATCATTTTATGGAAGGAATATTCCTTTCGTTTGGTAATGAAACGAAGCAAAGAAGCCAATAGTTCTTCGCTCAAGGCTGATGCTTGGCACCATCGGAGTGATGCGATAACTTCGGTGGCGGCATTTATTGGAATATCTATCGCATTATTTTTCGGAAAAGGTTACGAATCGGCAGATGATTTGGCGGCACTTTTTGCTTCAGGATTTATTTTTTACAATAGTTATAAAATTTTCAGACCAGCCCTTGGCGAAATAATGGACGAAAATTTATATGATGATTTAATTATCGAAATCAGGAAAGTTTCCCTTCAAGTCAAAGGTGTCGAAAGTACCGAAAAATGTTTTATTCGAAAAGCAGGAATGAAATACCATGTCGATTTACACGCCATTGTCAAAGCCAATATAACAGTAAGAGAAGGTCACGACATATCTCATTTATTAAAAGATACCTTGCGAGCAGAAATCCCTGAATTAGGACACGTTTTGATCCATATTGAACCTTCTTATAATTGAGAATTTTACTTGAAAATTTTACTGGACTATAAAATGTAAATTAAAAATGTTTGCAAATTGAAAACTTTTAATTAGATTTGTTGCATGAAAATCCTTGTAAAGAAAACGATTCTATTTTATGCCGAAAAATATCCAGTTGCAAAAACTCAATTGTTGATTTGGTATAATGAATTTTCAAAATTGGATTTTAGCAATTTCAACGAACTCAAACGAGTTTATGGAAATGCAAGTATTGTGAACAATGAAAGAGTTGTTTTCAATATTAAAGGAAATGATTTTCGCTTAGTGGTTTCAATTAATTTTTTACAAACGGCTTGCTATGTAATTTGGTTTGGAACTCATAAAGAATATGACAAGATTAACGTTGAAACTGTTGCTTTTGATACAGCAATTCTAAACTATAAAAAGCTATAACTATGAACTGGAAAGTATTAAAAACAGAAGAAGATTATAATAAAGCTTCGATGAGATTAATGGAAATTTTCCATGCAAAACCTAACACACTAGAAAGTGACGAGTTAGACTTACTTATGGTTTTGGTAAAAGATTACGATGATAAACAATATGAATTGCCTGAACTTGATGCTTTAGAAGTTATAAAATATAAAATGCAAGAAATGGGCTTGAAAGCAAAAGATCTTGAGCCAATAATTGGTAGCAAAGGTCATGTTTCATCGATTCTTTCGGGCAAACGCGAAATCACTTTGAAAATGGCACAAAAACTTAAAAATTATTTCAGCATTCCTGCCGAAGTATTTTTGCATAACGCATAGTAAAAGGTCAATTCTAGTATTTTCGGGTATTTCCGCTAGAGTTCTGGTAAATGGGGGCACTATTATCGCTGTGGCTGTTTTATTGGATCGTGAAGTTAATTTTTCGACCAAGTCCAAACTCTACAAGTTTAAAAAGTGTAGAAAGTTGAATATCGCTATGACCGTTTTCAATGCGTGAAATGAAGCTTTTCTTTGCTCCAATTTTATCTGCAAGTTGTTCTTGTGTCATTTTTACCAATTTTCTTTCTTCTTTTATTAACTCTCCAATTGCAAAAGATTTGGCTTTAATTTCAAAGTTAGTTCTTTCTTTTGTGCCTGGTTCGCCATATCTTTTGTCAAGATGCTGGGCGAAAGTTCTGATATTTTTATTTTTTGTTTCCATTTTTTGTTTCTCTTTTTTCGTTAAAATAGTCCTCCATTATTTTTTCAGCTTTGTTAAATTCTTTGGTTGGTGTTTTTTGGGTTTTCTTTTGAAATCCATTAAACAGAACAACTAAATTTCCATTGTCAAAGCAGCAAAATATTCTGTAAACACCTAAATCCATTCAAATATTCACAAATCAATTTACCTCAAACCACAACCTTCTCAAAAAAGTTGTCAGGCGTAATGATTTCCGTCTTTGCATCGGGATAGCTGTTGGTAAAAGCTTTGGTTATTTTTCCTTTGTTTCCCCATTTCATTTCAAAAGCTGTGATTTGTTGTTCGTCTTGAACTATAAAATCTACTTCTTGTTGTTGCAAGGTTCTCCAAAAATAGTAATTGCAGTCCTTTTGTGCATATTCGTTGGCTTTAATGATTTCCATAACTACAAAGTTTTCCCATAAAGCACCCAAATCATTTCGCAATTCTACCGGCGAAAAGTTATCGATAATGGCATTGCGAATTCCTAAATCATAAAAATAGACTTTTCGCATCTTGGTTACTTCTTTTCTTTCGTTGGTGGCATAACTTTTTAGACGGAATAACACAAACGATTTTTCCAGTAAATCAATGTAATTGTCCACCGTTTCCGATTTTACTTTTAATTGTGTTGCCAGTTCGTTTATGGAAACTTCACACCCTATTTGATGTGCCAAGAGTTGTAATAATTTGTTCAGTAAATCAGGTTTTCTAATGTCTTTCCAAGCCAAAACATCTTTGTAAAGATATTGATTGGCAATGCTTTTTAGGTATTTTTTGGCGTGAATTTTATTGTTCAAAACATCAGGATACATTCCGTAAACGAGGTGCCAATTCAGGTTTTCTGTGAATTTCAGAAAGCCGTTTTTGGTGTAAATTTCTTCCATACTCAAAGGGTACAAATGAAATACGAAATGCCTCCCTGTCAATGGTTCAAAAATTTCGTCGGCAATTTCTAAAGCCGAAGACCCGCTGGCTATAAACTGAACATCTTTGATATTGTCGAAAAGCATTTTCAAACACAATCCAATGTTTTTTATTTGTTGGGCTTCGTCAATAAGTACAATTTTGTTTTCTCCCACGATTTGCCGTAATTTTTCGACTGTGGGTTCTTCAAATAATTTTTTGATATGCGATTCTTCGCCATTCAAACTCAAAAAAGGATAGGGCAATTGTTGCAACATTTCTTTCAACAAGGTCGATTTTCCTACTTGCCGAGCACCAATAAGCACAAGAACTTTGTCTTTGAAAAGCCATTGTGTGAGCGTTTGTATTTGTAATCTTTGATACATAATGGCACAAAGATATAAAAAAACACATTATGTAACGGAAAAATTAATACTTTTTTTTCCACTATACTGGAAATTTTAATATTAATTTTTCCACTATACTGGAAATTTTAAGACTTTTTTAAATTGTATTTTCTTTGAAATTCTCAATTTGAGCTTTTTTTGCTACTCCAAAACATTCAAAATCTTCAACCCAAAAACAACACCGTTTTCTTGGATTCCGTTTTGGAAAGAACGTACATAATCCAATCGAAACACTTTTAGCTTTCCAAAACCGAGATTATCTAAGCCAACCGTAAATTCTGTATAAGGTTTTGTATCAGGAACGGCAAGAGCGTGAAAACCTACAACCAAAGTGGAGTTTAATTTGTTCAGCAAAGGAATTTTATTCATAATATAGCCTTTGTCGTTGTGTTCTAAATGGGTTTCAAAATAGGATTTATTAGTGCTGTTTGAGTAATAAGGCAGTAAGTTAAAAACATTCAAATAGCGATCACTTGTCCCAATGTGGGTTCTATTTCCATTGAAATGTTTGTAATCTACAAACGAAATATTTTCGCCATTAATAAAAGTTCCAGCTTTCAAATTGATGCCTAAAGTTCCCTTGTTTCCAGCGTTAAAATCATACCTCATTTGACCCGTAATCAATTGGTATTCGTATTTTTTTTCATTCGATGCAAAAGCATTTTCGTAGCCAAAATAAAAGCTGGGATAGTTTTCGTTTCTGATATTTAATTTTCCGTCAGGTCTTGAAATGTATTTGTTTCCAAAACTTATTCTGGTCGAAATCGTTGCTTTTGTGAGATGATGTTGTTCGAATGCAGGAGTCAAATTATCCTCAGGCAACAACGGGTTATTGGAACTGTAAACATCATCAGTTTTGATAAATGTATAATCGGTAGTGTTGAACAAAGGTTTTCTTTGCTGGTATTCTAATGTTCCTTTCAAATAAAAATTATTTCCTGCATTTTGACTGTATGTTACGCCAGCAAATTCTTTGTTGTACAATTTCATATAATTGTCTTTAAAAAACAAAGTACTTATTGTGTTTATGTAGCTAGTAATGGGTTCTTCGGGATTGAATTGATTGACTTTACTTCCTCCAAAAACAGATAAGCTTGCATAATTTTGATTGTTGAATCGATGGTAATAATTGGCGTTAACTCGCAATCTATCTTCGGAAAAACCGTAATTGAACTTGGTGTTTACAGATGTCGATTTTCCTTTTTCTTCTTCGTTTTTCCAATTACGGAACGAAAATCCCGAATCGAGATTCCAGCCCTGAACCGTGTTGAAACTCAAAGACGATAATTTAAGTAAACCATCATAACGGAATGATTTTTTCTCGCTACTATTTTTCCAACTATATCCAGTAATTGGACTTAGAAATTTGAACTTATTCCCTTTCTTGTCAATAGAATCCAAATATTTTTTGGAATTTCTAACAGTGTGAACGCTGTCTTTTTTGATGTAATCGGTGTTCTCTTCGAGCGTCAGCGGAATGGGTCTGATTTTGTTCCAAAACAGGGTGTCTTTTTTGTTGGAATTGTCCTCAAAACTCACTATTTCATTGGTAAAAGTTTTTTTGGCAAATGCTTTTTCAAATTCATAATTGCTGTAAACATAAGAGAATTTTCCGTTGAATTTTATGCCAAAAATACCAGCCGAAAACTCTAGACTTTGAGTGTTTTTTGCCCAAATTTGATTGTTTTTGTTGTAACTAAAATTCTGTTTTAACTTCATTACATCCATTATTTCCTGTTGCATTCTGTAACCTTTAATGTCCAAATCAACCGCATAAATTGCCCAGGAATCTTCAACAATATAGATGTAGCCTTCAAAAACGGGTTCGGCATCGCGTTTGGCAATGACTTTAATTTTATTAATCATCAAGTTGTTTTCGTCCAGAAAAGTGCCTTCTATTTTGTATTTGTAATAATTGAAAGCATTGTCGGCTATGGGCGAAATCATTTTGCTGTTAAAGTCTAAAGTATTGTCATAAAAATCATATATCGTGGAGCGTGCGGTGTTGTAGCTAAATCCTTTGTTGTCGCCACTGATTTTAGATGCAATAATTCGTTCTTTCAAATTATCGGGTTTTTCAAAAATAATTTTCGAAACGGTTTCCGATAAATAAATAATTCCCGTTCCAGTCGAGTCCACTGCACCATCCAAATCGCCTATTTTTTGACCTAATATTTTTTTGGGTAAATCTTTGACTTTAAAGATGCCACGAGAGTAAAAATCGGCTTTGAAACGAGCTGTTTTTTCAGAATTTTCTTTTTTATGGGCAATGGCTTGCCTGATTACGGCATTGGCTGGATTGTTTTTCGGGTTGATAATAACTTCCGAAAGCGACAAATTTTCTTCTGCCAATTGTATGTTTTGAATATATGGAAACTTGTCGATTGTAAGCGTTATTTTCTGTGTTTTGAAACCTAAATATTGAAAAACAATAGTGTGTTTTCCTGTTTTTTTGATGTTCAATTCATACTTTCCTTGCTCGTTCGATGAAGTTCCGTTATAGGTATTCTCCTCGAATATAGTAACTAGCGAAAGTGGAATTCCTTTGTTGTCAGTAATAGTTCCTCTAATTTGTGCATTGGAAAAAACCGAAAATATAAGAGTCAAAATCAAGTATATGTTTTTCATAAAGTATTTTTTCCTACAAATATACAAGTAGAACACCATTTCAATCACAAAATTTTGTTATTTTAATGCTAAATAAAAGTGCAATAAATATGGATAAATTACAAAAAAGACTGTATCGCCAATTCATAACTTTTCATTCCAAAACCTAGAATAACTCCTTTGGCATTGCCCGAAATATAGGATTGATGGCGAAAACTTTCCCGTGAAAAAGTATTCGAAATATGCACTTCGACCACCGGAGTTGTGATGCTTTTTATAGCGTCGCCAATACCAATAGAAGTGTGTGTATAAGCACCCGCATTGAGAATTATGCCTTGGTATGAAAAACCAAATTCCTGAAATTTACCAATCAATTCGCCTTCGATATTGCTCTGAAAATAGGTCAATTCCACCTTTGGAAATTTACTTTTCAGGATTTCGAGATAATCTTCAAAAGTTTGAGAACCATAAATTTCAGGTTCACGTTTTCCTAACAGGTTGAGGTTGGGTCCGTTGATGATGGCAATTTTCATTTGTATTGTTTTTGTAAAAATAAAAAAACCGTTCTAATTTTGAACGGTTTTGATACACTAATTTTATTTTCTTAAAACATAATCCCTGCCGAAACCTGAACCACTGAGTTTTTTGATTCTGCATCAGTAGAAACCTCTGTCAATCCAAGGACATATCTTCCTTGAATGAAAAAGTTTTCAGTAATTTTGAAACCCAATCCAGCAGCTACAGAAAAATCAAATGTATTGCTGTCTTTAGCATTAATTTTATCTTTTTCGCTTAACAAAAAGGAAGCTTGAGGACCCAATTCCAAACTTATGGTTTTACCCATATAAATTTTTGCCATAACAGGAAGAGCAATATAGCCCAACTCGTTTTCAATATCGCTAGGCAAGGTTTTATAAGTTGCTCCTTGAGTAGTGTATAACAATTCTGGCTGAATAGCAAATTTATCAATCACTTTGATTTCGGCAACCAAGCCTGCGTGATAACTTGTAATGGCATCGGTTTGAATTTCAGGCCCGGTTACATTGGCATAATTCAATCCTGCCTTCACTCCAATTTTCAAAAACTGTGCTTGAAGATGCAAAGACAACAGTAATAATAATGAAGTAATTAAAATTGATTTTTTCATATTTTTCATATTTATGTGTTAATAATAGTATCTAAAACGCTTCAAAACTTGTAATTATTGCATAGAATCCAATTAAACACTAAATCTATGACAGTTGCTTCTCTTTGCCAAAGTTTAAAATTATGGCAAAGATAGGTTTTTAATAAATCAAAATAACTCATTAGTATTAATAGATTTATGGAACATATTAGGAATAAAAAAAGCACAACAATACAAAACTTAAAAGTTGTTATTTTGCGAATTAAGTATTTTAATGTCTTGTAATAGAGAATTTTACATAAATTGTTAGTATTTTTGTTAATAACTTAGTTTTCTTTTGAATATTAATCAAAACATTTTTCTTACATTTGC
>Ga0316612_1000233_pt1 | contig 20392 bp, 10 predicted proteins | sample MIS2016226_MG_FD_207676 | JGI IMG/M metagenome (GOLD analysis project Ga0316612, IMG submission 207676) | Microbial mat bacterial communities from Middle Island sinkhole, Lake Huron, Michigan, United States - MIS.2016.226 | ecosystem: Environmental > Aquatic > Freshwater > Lake > Sediment... | reverse complement strand
TTTTTTTGCGTATCGAATTCTCAAAAGGACACTTAAAAACAAGCTGATCAAGGATAAAACTTCTCGAATGCTTGTAAAATATAGAAAAAATTAAACTCCGATAAGTTTTATCGGACAACAATGATTAAACAGTATAAAAAAAACCACCCTTTTTTTAAGGGTGGTTTTGAATTAATTAAAAAGGTAAATTAGAATTTATCCCAAAAAATATGCAAAGTTCGAGTGTCTGGACCTTGCTTTGCTATAGCAGCATTGAGATTTGTTTTGTTTAATGTTTCTTCAATACTAGGATAAGTGTAACGTTTTGGAACTTCTGTTATGTCACCATTAGTTACTGGAGGAACTAAAAGGACAGGATAGTCTAATCTTCTATAATATGTCCAGGCTTCAAATCCTCTGTTGTATAAAGCAATCCATGATTGTTCACCTATTTTTTGTTTCCAAGTACCAGTTGCTGTTGAATATGCAACATCAGTTCTTGCTAAGTAGGTAGAAATATCAGTTGAAGACACACCCCAATCTAACATAGATGCGGTAATTGCAGCATTATAGTGTGTCTCTGCTGTACCTCCAACAGCAATGCTTCTTTCAATAGCTTCTGCTAATAAAAACTCGACTTCAGAATATGTAAATAAAACACCAGGATAAGTAGGTTCTTTTATTGTTTGGGTAAAATGTGAAAAATTACCGTATGTATTAAGTACTCCATAAACACCACCTTTATAGTTTCCTGAACCAGCAGGGTATTCAGTAAAATATTGAGGTCTTCTAGGGTCAGAAAGGTTATTCATTTTGTTAACAAATGTATTTGCTGGAAGAAAATCATCACGTCCAGAAGCAACTAAATCTACATACAGTGGATTTGCATTTGGTTGAGTAGTTGAATATGCAAAGTATGCTCCTTCAGAACTTGAAGAAATAATTCCGTCAGAAACAGCCGCTAAAGCAATCCCGCTTGCATAAGCGTGATCTACATCATCCATATTAATAGCCATTCTTAATCGTAAAGAGTTTGCAAATTTAGCCCAATTAGAAGTGTTACCCCCAAAAACAATATCAGCTGACCCAAAACTTCCTTTTGTAATATCCAAAGTATGGGAAGCGCTGGTTAATTTAGCTATTAAATCTTTATAAATAGTTAAAGCATCATCATATTTTGGTAGCGGATATTGAATAATATCTAAAGACTCTGTGTATGGAATGTCACCAAAAGTGTCTACTAATATTCCATACGAGTATGCAGTTAATATATCAATTATTGCAATTTTATTTTCCAATTCAATTAGTTGAGTTGGTGAACCTGTAAAACTTGCTTTTTCTGATAGATAAAGATTTTTAGCTTCTTTAAAATCTCTTAAAACATCACGATAATAGACTGCCCAATGAGTATCTGGAATCCTTCTTCCAGTTAGGTCATATTGACTTTCTTCTGGGTACTGAACCTCTGTCCATTGTTGAGCATATAATCTAAAAACATTTCTATTTACTGATGTGCTGGTAACTTGATCCATCATTGCATGTTGTGCATTTGTGAACAAGAATTCAGGTTTTGTTGTTGTCGGACGTTTTGTATCCTGATTTAATCCTGTGATGTCATCAACGCAAGATGACAACAAAGAAACAATCGAAATTAATATTATAAATTTATTTTTCATCGCTTAAAATTTTAGAGTTAAGTTGGCACCAATATTCCTAGTAGTCGGTAAAGATCCAATAGAAAGACCTAATGAACCAGCATTAGATCCTAATCCACTTTCTGGATCTGCGTCTGGCAAGTTTTTGTGGATTATCCAAAGATTTGAACCCACAATTGAAATTTTTAAATCAGTTAATTTCATTTTTGAAACAATTGATGATGGAAGTGTATATGTAATATTTACTTCTCTTAGTTTAATAAAAGAAGCATCATATACATATCCTTTTCTTGCTCCACCAGAGTAGGAGTTAGTTATTGCTCCTGCAGCAGGTCTAAAATAATCAGTTCTTATAGTATTTGTTGAACCATCAGGAAGTACGCCAGGGAAAATTACCCCTCCACCAGCGGAAGCTGCATCTCTTATAGGATTTCCTAAATCATTATTTCCAGCGGTTTCTGAACTTAAACCAGTTCCTACACCATACCATTGGTCAGTCGAAAATACGTCACCACCTTTTTTAGAATCAATTAAGAAACTAAATGATAAATTTTTATATGTAAATTTATTATTTATACTGCCAATCCAGTCAGGATTTACATCTCCAATAATATTATTGGTAGAAGTGTTTATTAAATATCGTCCAGTTGTAGCACTTACTATTCTAGGCCCATTTTTATTTACTTCACCTGGATAACTTGGTACAAAATTAGGATCATAATAAGTATAGTCAGTTCCTTTTAAAATCCCAAAGGGTTGACCAACTACTGCATTTAACGTAACCCCACCAGGAAAAGAACTAATCTGCAAATTTTCAATTCCAGGAGCTAGCGCAGTAACCATATTTTTATTTGTTGACCAGTTTATGTTAATATCCCAAGAAAAATCATTTGATTTTATCGGAGTTAAATTAAGTTGAACCTCAACACCTTTATTTTCAATTGTTGCGGCATTTACATAACGACTTGTGTTTCCTGTTGCTGTTGAGAATGGAACATTTACAGCTTCGCCGTTATTGATGTTTTTGTATATACTTACTTCAAAACCAACTCTTTTCTTAAGAAATTGCATTTCAAGACCAATCTCTTGAGTTTTTGTTTTGATTGGTTCTAAATTCGGATTATTTTTTATGCTGTTTACAGAATATTGTTGATTTCCGTCAATAGGGTCAATTTTAACATAGGTATCAACAAGTGCTAAACCAGGTGTGCCTAAGGGACTTTCTGAATAGCCTGCTCTTAATTTTCCGAAAGATAACCAGTCAACATTTATGTTTTCGGAAAACACCCAACTACCAGAGAATGAGTTACTCAATAATGAGTTATTTCCTTCGGGTAAGTTGGAAAAAGCATCCCTTCTAGAGGTAGCTTCGATAAAGTAAGTATCTTTATAACCTAATGACGCTGATGCAAAATAACTGTTAACACCTGATTTTGTTGCTCTTTCGTATGGGAAAGGACTACTATCAACTGAATTTGATAAACTGTACAAATCTGGAACTATAAGTCCACCTTGTGTTGATGCTAAAATTGAATTGAATTCATTTCTTCGGATAGTCCCTCCTAAAACTCCATTAAAACTAAAATCGTTTCCGAAATTCTTTTTAAAGTTTAGAATTAGATCATAATTTTGTTCAGAAAAACTTCCATTGTAGCGTTGGTATCCTGAAGTCTCATCCAAAGCGTTAATTCCAAAAACTTTTGCAACAGAGCCAACAGCTACTCTTTCTTCACGAATTTCATCATAAGTGTCAGTAGATATTTTCGCTGTAGCAGAAACCCAATCTGCAATTTTATAGGTAAAATTTGCATAACCTACAAATCGATTCCTATTATCATTTTGATAATTTTTATAGCGTTCAAAATATGGATTGTTCCAGTAGGCAGGTGCACCATTTGCCGCAGACTTTCTATTCCAAGTAATATTTTGCCCACCTGAATTGTTGTAAGCTTGTTCTAATTGTTTAATGTCAACATTTGTTTGCCACCATTGACGGAAACCAGATATTAGATTATCTGAATATCCTGTCATATTTCTACCAACTGTTGATTGATTAGTATAATTAGCAAAAGTACTAAAGGATAATTTATCTGAAAACTGATGATTTAATTTTAAGCTAAAATTGTTTTTATCTAGTTCACTATTAGGTAAAATTCCTGTTTGTTTTGAATTTGTGTAATTAAAAACTACACTTGTCTTTTCATTTGCATCCTCAAAAGAGATACTGTTCACTAAAGAAAAAGAGTTTTTAAAGAAAGACGTTGGATCATTTTTCCCCGCTACCCAAGGAGTGGCTTTTCCAAAATTATTATTTCCAGGAAAAGCAGAATAAGCATCCCATTGATATACATTTAAAGTGGGGTCAAAAGCATCTCCTGCTGAGGCATCATCACCAAAGTACACATTATTGCTGGAATCAAAAGAACCTCCATATCCAGCTCCATACTCTTTTTGATATTTTATAAATGTAGATTTATCAATAGAACCGTTAACAATCTCTGACGATACTGTTATCCCTATTCCTTTTTTTGATTTACCTTTTTTTGTTGTTATCACCAAAACACCATTACCTGCTAGATAACCATATAATGCTGATGCAGCAGCACCTTTCAAAACGTTTATAGTTTCAATATCCTCTGGATTAATATCCATTGCATTATTTCCATAATCGTAACCTTGACCTCCTCGTTGTTGGGAAACTGTTCCGTCTGTTGGAATGTTTGAATTATTGATAGGCATTCCATCAATAACAATTAACATTTCATTACTTTGTCCTATAGCTTTAACCCCCCTTGATACGGCACTAGTTGAACCACCAAAATTGGTGTTTCGTACTATGTTTACACCAGCAACTTTACCAGAAAGCTCATTAAGAAAATTCCCACTTGATGTTCCGGATTTTAAATTTTCTCCAGTTACCTCTTGCGTGGCATATCCAAGAGATTTTTTTTCTCTTTTGATACCCAAAGCAGTGGTTACCACAACCTCTTCAAGAGTTTGTGAATCACCCTGAAGGTTCAAATTAATTTGAGTTGATTTAGCCGAAACTTCTTGGGTTTTCATCCCAATGTAGCTAAAAATCAACACTTGACTCGGTGCTGCCTTGATGGTGTATTTTCCATCAAAGTCAGTTTGTGTTCCAGATTTAGTTCCTTTAACTAACACACTTACACCTGGTAAAGGCATACCTGAATTGTCAGAAACAACTCCTGAAACAGCTCTCTCTTGCGCAAAAGAAATTTGCGTCACTAGTACTATAAACAGTACTAAGAATCCATTTAATTTTAGTTTCATTATTTTATATTTTGAATTAGTTCAACAAAAATCTTAATAATTTGTTAACATTCCTAATATTTAGAATGTTTTTTTATGCTTGCATATTTATTTTAATGTTTCAATAAATATTTGGTATAATATTTCATTATTCGCTTTAATTATGGGGTTTTAAATTCAATTGTTTAATTTAATTTAATAGATAAAAAAAATTATTATGTTTGAAAGCTCTCTAATTCTTTGAAATTAACAATGTCAAAAAGAGTTAATAATCCCTCGGGTAAAAATCAATAAAATATTGAAAAATTCATTTCCTTTTTTTATGCAAATTTATAACTTCTACACAACTTTTTTATGTGAGACCCCAAATCTGCAAGTCGGATCAAATCATTGAAAAGTTAAAAACGATTGTAACAGATATTTAAATCCTGTTACAATCGTTTTATTATTATCAAAAAGAAGATTAGTAAAATGAATGAAATTTTTTAGTATCCTATGACAGTAGTCTGTTTTTAAATCACTTCTATTTAAAAGCTTTTAATAATATTATTTGTTTAATATAATTTTTTGAGTTATTTCTTTACCTCCATTTTTTATATTCAAAAGATAAATACCATTGGAATAGTTAATCAAATTTAATACTTCATTCTGTCCAAAAATTTCTTTTTTAAATAATTTTCTTCCTTGTAAGTCAAATAAATTAACTATCGATTTAGTATCTGGTCCGGTATTCAAAATGTTTAAAAATCCTTTTGATGGATTTGGGAAAACACTAATGTTATTTAGTTCAAATTTAGAATTTGATAAGTTATTTGGAGATAATTTACAAATTTTTATTTTGGCAGATACTATATTTCCTCCATCTCCTTCATAAGGATCTGAAACCTTTAATGTCCATACTCCATCTGCAAGTTTGTTATTGAAATCACTTAATTTTCCAACAGCTTTAATAGTTCCTGCTATAGAAGGCGAAATGTCAGAACAAGCAACCAGTGCACCTGAATCATTAAATGTAGCATTTACATCATTAAATTCGCCACAAGTATTTGCCAAAAGCAATACTTCTGGACTCCCAATAGAGGCTGGTCCAATGAGACTTACAATCATATCAGCAACATACTCATGATTAATTACTAATTCAACACTTAAATCAGAAATTTTAAGTCCACCGTTTACAGTTATTGGAACAGAGGCTTCGGAATCTGCTATATTTGCAATTGCCGCTTTAGAAAAATCTGTTGCTGCAAAGACATCCGATATATTGCAAGTTGTGTTTCCTGTTTGGAAAGATATTCCTCCTTCTGGTGTTGCTGTTCCACATCTATTACTGGGCGTTACTCGATAATAATATTGTGTATTTGGAATTAAACTTGTAATTAAATAGGAAGTAGTTTTTATATCACTTACATCACTTACTATATTAGTAAAGGCTAAATCTGTGGCTATTTGTAATTTGTATGATTCAGCATTAATATCATTTGCCCAAGAAAAAATTGATGATGTAGCTACATCATTTTGTCCACTTTCAGGAAAAGTCAAAGTTGGAGTTGAAAAAGATGAAGAATAAACTCTTAAACTTTTTTTTCTAATTTCATTTTCTGTCCCATTATCTCCTTTAATTCCAATTTCATACAAGTTGGATGCAACACTATTTAAGTTTGATATTGTTAGTGTTACTACGCCATCTGCACTTAATGAAGTAGGTGAAATTACTGCAGTTGCACCAGCGGGAATTCCAATAGGTGTAAAGTTTACAGTACCCACACCTGTTGTTTGCTTATAATTGAAAGTATATGTAGCATTTTGATTAGAGCAAACTGTTAAGTCTGATGAAGTAGAAGTTAAGGAAAAATTGGAAGAAATTCCAGTTACTACTAACGAAAAATCTTGTTTCCCTGTAACTAATGTTCCTTTATGGGTTACCGTAATTGTATATGTTCCTGTTGATGTTGGTGTGTCTATTTTTATATTTTCAACATTATCAACATTGTTATCAGATGTACGTGTGGCATTATCAGCAGCTTGAGTTGCAACAATCTTCCAAGGATAAAATGTATTGCCATCCTTTGTAATTCGAACATCTAAATCGTTGACAAGTGCTATCATTGGGTTATTTATTAAGCTAGCATTTGTGTTGGGAATTCCTGGTAAATCAGTCCAAGTAACTGAAGCAATTAATGGACTTACTCCATCAGATTTTACATCCATAACAAAGGTATCTCCTTGATTTAGTTTTTCTTCTGAAATCCATGAGGTTAAACCATTATTAGACATTGTTAGCGCTGCTGTTTTGGCATTTAACAAGCCCCAACCAAATATGGCGTCTGGTCCAGGGTTACCCGCATCGTCTGCAGTATGAGTAACTAATCCCTTTAAGGTTGCAGCCTTCATAAAATTAGCCGTTAAGTTCTTGCTGTGTTGTTGTAATAATAAACAAGTACCCATTACATTTGGCGAAGACATAGATGTACCAGTAAGAGACGCAGTTGCAGCATCACTAGTACCAGTACTAGAGGTAACACTGGTTCCATTTCCTGTTATGTCTGGTTTTATTCTTCCATCATCTGCTGGGCCTTGGCTACTTGATGAATTAATCAATACAGGCGAAAGTATTACCCCTGCTGTATTGACTACCGCATCTTGAGCGTTTGCAACAAGTAATGAATTTTTGGCAAGTTTGTCTGATGTTAATTTGTCATATCCTGTTGTAGTAGCATTTGAGTTGAAATCGTTTCCACCATTACCAGCAGAAGTAACTCTTAAGTAATAGGGAGCTATATAGGCAATTTCATCCCATTCTCTTGCTGATTCTGTATATGAACCTATGTACCATCCTGGCAATTGATCTCCCGAAGTATTAATTAAGGGAATGCCATAAGAATGATTAGAAAGCAACATGCCTCCAAGAATTTCTTCTAATACTTCAGATTGATCATTGCTCCAATTAAATGTTCTTGCTGTTGCTTCAAAAGCCATACCGCGTGTTGCAGTAGTTACATTTGATGCAACAATAGTTCCTGTAACGTGTGTTGCATGATCTCCAAAAGCTGTTGGAGTAGTTAAATCATCTACTACAACTACTCTGCCATTCAAAAGATTATGTGAAGCTCTAACTTGATCTTTTCCGTCCCAAATTCGAGCCACCATTCCTTGACCTTGTAAATTAAGTCCCAAAGACGCACCTGAATAGAGTTGAGTTGTTCGAGTTGATCTTGCAGCTGCAAGATTGTCTAAGGATCTATAAAATGGAATACCATTTATTGGAAAATCAAATAACTCATCTATGTTCCCATTTGGTTTTTTTATAGTCAAGGGAATATTGAGCTCTCTAGCTTTAGCCAATACCTTGTCTTGCTTAAATTGTTCTTGTTTTTTTGTGGTTTTTATTTTTTCTTGTATAAGTTGGATGTCATAATTTGATACTATATTATTAACATCAGATTTAGTTTGAGCATTCAAACCAAAATTTATAGAAAAAAAAAGAAATAAAGCTATATTTATATATTTCATCTGTTTATATTTATTGTTTTTCATCGGTCTCCTGATATCTATCTGGAGGAACACCCAAAATCATATCCCATGTGTGTCAATAACTATTGTCTTGGGGGTTTTGTTTAATCTATTTGATATTTTGAAAAACTTACAATTTTAAATATTTATTATCAAAAAAACGGTTGTTATTACAACCGTTTTTAAAATTATATAAACAATTTATCTATTGTTTTGTTAAAATGAAATCCCAAGAACCTGAAAAAGTTCCTGCTGCTACTGTATATCGCATTTTTAAGTTTACAGTTCCAATACAAGAAAACACCAAACCTGAAGTTCCCTCTCCTGACATTAATCCGTATGTGTAAAAACTATTATACATACCAACTCTTGCAGAGGTAACTGTTTGACTTTCTGGATTAACATCAACTATTAGGTCTGTGCCAATATTAGTAAAGTTAACAAACTTTAGTGAATTTGGTCGTGGTCCAGATACACACTGTACTGTATAGCCTGATGGTGTTCTATCATTGTATTCTAACCAATCAGTATCGTTAATTAAATAAGTTCCATACATACTTGCTTGATCAAATGAAGGACAAGCAACGGTGAATGAATAACTCAAAGCTTGCTTGAAGTTACCATTTAGCACATCGGTAGTCGTGTTATTTATTGGGTTTACGTTTGGGAAAGCTCCTTCTTTTGGTATTGTACCATTAGTTGCGGGTATTACTCCTCCAAAAACTCTACCGTCTTTGGTAGTAACTTTAGCTATAACATCAAACTTATCTCCATAACTTATGTCTGCAAGGGGTACTCCAAAGGTCGTTGCAAGTGTAGCAAAGCTAATTTCAACTTTAGCAGGCAAAGTATAAATAAAAGATACTTTTTCAGCTGGATAAGGAATTCCATCTATTGTTGCACTGACTGATACAATTTCATATTTTTCAATATTGTTAGTACCGTCTGCAATATCAGCAACATATTTACCTGCCGAAAAACTTGCTGTTTGAATAACCTTATCAGCAAAAATCGGTAACCCTCCTATTTCAAGAGTTGAGGTATCTGTAATTGTTTCATTTTCTGTACAAGAAAAAAGTAAGAAAAACGAAGCAAATCCTAAAATTATTTTTTTCATAATTATTTTTTTAAATTAGTTAATAAATCCATCAGGGTTATTATCCCAAAACACTTTTACAGTAAGAAGTTTTTGTGTTATATTCGTGTTGTTATCCAAAGCATTCTTAGGATAGAAAAAGGAGCGAGGAAAATCTCCTGCCGATATTACAGGGGGTTGCATTCCTAGTTTTTTTGTTGCATCCCATCTTGGCATTCCTGTTCTACGATAAGCATTATATCCCTCCATACCATTACCCCAATAAGCTTTAAAACTTTCTTTTACGATAAAATTTAAACGATCAGAATCCGTGGTAAGAGCAGTATAATCTGTGTTGACTTTGGTGACGTATGTAGCATCTTGAGTTACGGTAGTAGCAGCAAGACTTCCTTGATTTGCAGGTGCAAAGGCTCTAACTTTGGCTAAGTTTGAGGTTACAGCCGATGTCAATATGGTTCCTGCTGTTCCTGACACACCTGGCTCAGTTAACACCAATTCTGCAAGTAAAAATCTCGAAAAAGAATAATCTAATATATTGAGTAATCCAGCACCATTTGCTCCTTTATCTGTGGCTGCATTAATATCTCCATTATTCGCTGTATGACCAGTAACACCACCATTATCATATTTTCCACCTGCAGGATATAATCCTATAATTGTTCTTGAAGTATTGTCGTTGGGAATACCAGTTCCATCAGCATGATCTCTACCCCAATATCCACCACCTACATAACAAATAGGAATAGTTGGGTTTGTGGAACAAGGAAGATTAGCCCCCGCTGGATTTGATCTAGATTGTCTATAAAAATACATACGAATTCTTGGGTCTGGTGCACTAGGCCCGAAATCTGCACGTAATAGATTATAATAAGAGTTACTTAAATGAAATGCTTTTTCTGCAAAATAATTACCAGTAAAATCTGGGTGTCTAGATTCTGTTGGCGCATTTGCAGTAGTATATTTAAAATTAAAATCATCATCATTTGATTGCATTAAGTTACCTGCAGAAACCAATGCGTTTACTTGTGCAGAAACATCGCGCGTAAGACGTAAATTGTTATACATTTTTAGTTTCAAAGTATTTGCTACTCTTATCCATTTTGTTGGCGATGTAGGCAATGTATATGTACCATAAAATAAATCAACAAGCGGTACAGAACCAGCATTTTGTCCCAAAAGCACTATGGCTTGATCTAATTCCGTAAACATTGCATCATATATTGAGTCACCTGAATCTACTTTTGGTTTTAAATTTAGGGCTCCTTGAAGTGCTTCAGTGTAAGGAACATCGCCATAAAAATCAACTAATGTAACCATAGTATAGGCTTTCAAAATTTTTGCAATTGCTAAATGATGTGGAATTGATTTGCTATTTGAAATGAGTTCAATTGTCTTTGCATTTTGAAGTACATCTGCATACGCAATTGTCCATTGAGTTTGTACTTCTTGGGGGTCAGCAGCACGGGTGTAGGTGCCAAATTGCCCTACCATTCGTACAACGGGTCTTGTGTCGTCTGACATTTCAAAAAAGAAATCTCTAAAATCTACTTGCGTTTGGGTTAATAACAAGGTAGGATCTGCTTTATCGAGCGCTAAGTTATTAGGATTTTCTTGACCATCTAAATCAAGAGATTCGCAAGAGTTGTTCATAATCGATACAAACAACAACATTATTATTATATTTATTTTTTTCATAATTTTAAAATTAAAAATTAACTTTTACACTAAATCCGTATCTTTTAGACTGTGGTGCAGTTTGGAAATCTAGTCCTAGCCCATTACTATCTCCAGTACTAATCAAGTCAGGATCTACATTTGTTCCTCTAGGTATGTTAAATGTCTTTAACCACATATTTTGACCAGTAATAGAAAATGTAAGGTTTGAAATACTGGTGTTTTTTAAGTATTTGTTCGGTAATGTATAACCTAAAGACACTTCTCTTAGACGAACACGTGTGGCATCATAAATATTATTGGAATCTGCATCTACAAGATTTAAGAAATAAATCTGATTGCCAGGCATTTGAATTGTGTTTGCAGTAGGTTGTCCGTTAGTATCTAAAATGACTGCTCCAGTCGAAGGGTTTCCATACACTCCAGGAATGATATAGGTTCCTAAACGACCCTCTTCTGTATCAACAGTAACTCCTCGACGCAATAAATTTGTTGCAGTAGTTGAATAAAAATCACCTCCTTTTACATATTCTAAAAGTGCGTTAAAACGGAATCCTTTGTATTCAAAAGTATTATCGAAACCTAATCTAAAATCAGGATTAGGATCTCCAATAATTTTATCACTTAATCCTGCTTCTACTGAGGTAATTATAGTTCCGTTTGTAGGATCAATAATATAACGTCCTTGATCATCTTTTAAAGCATAGCTTCCAACAATGGCGTTAAAAGGCTCACCAGCAATGGCATAATTTCCAATACCATTTGAAAATCCTTCAATTCTAATTCTTTCTTGACCTTCAGGAAGGCTTACCACCTTACTGATGTTTTTTGAAAATATTCCAGTGGTAGTCCAAGAAAAATCATTTGTTTTTAATAGTATTATTGACAGATTGGCTTCAAGACCTTTGTTGTCTATTTGACCAGCATTGATTGTGGTCGCTGTATATCCTGAGGTTGGGTCTAAATTTCTAGATACGATCTGATTTTTTGATTGTTGATAATAAGCAGAAGCATTTAACTCAACTCTTCTGTTAAACATTTCTAAATCGACACCAAACTCATATTCTTTGTGAAGTTCAGGTTTTAAATCAGGATTTCCTAAATTGTTACCAATATCTGTTCCAGGGGTAGCTGAACCATTGCTTGCTACAATAGAGGAAGAATTAAAAATAGCACGACTACGAGTTAAATATCTGTCTGGAAATCCAGCAGAAGTACCATAAGCAAGACGTAACTTTAAGAAATTTAATGTTCCTCCCTGTAAAGATTCAAAAGCATCTGTAGGAACAAATGATAAGGAAGCAGATGGGTAGAAAATAGATTGATTTTGTGACTCCACAACCGAGACATTATCATTACGACCTGCTAATGTTAAATACAAATAGTCTTTATAAGAAAAATCGGCACTTGCATAAGCTCCAAGAATATTAGTCCAAGCAGTTGGTCTATTCAAATCAATACCTGTCACAGGATCAAATGCTCCTGTTGAAGTTTGAAAATAGGAGTGATCTAAAACACCAAATTGTTGCTGTCCTAAACTAGCAATACCTGTTTGCTTATAGGTGTCTCTACGTGTATTAAAACCTATAATACCTGAAAGTTGAAAATCCGCTACAATCGTAACTGGTTTCAAGCTAAAAATTAAGTCTTGATTCATTAAGGTGCTTATTCCAACAGTGTTTCTTAAATAACCTACTGTAGTTACCGTTTCTTGTCCTCCTTTATTTTGATGAAACTGTTGTTCATCTGTAAATTTGTCTATACCAAAAACATATTTAACCCCAATTTTATCACTTATAGCATAAGTAAAGCCAAATTTTCCAAAAAATCTATTTACGTCTTGTTTGTTTCCTGAATTTTTAAGTAACCATCTTGGGTTGTCCACATCGGTTCTATAAAAAATATTTGCTCCAGTTTGAGGATTCTCATAAGGTAAATTCATTAAGTCGAAATTTCTCGGCAAATAAAGTAATCTTTCAAAGATTGATGAAACGCCTGCACCTTGTGATGCCCCAATAGGAGGAGAAGTATAAGCTGTGTTAAAATAAGTAAGTGAGGTTTCGAATTTCAACTTATCAGTAGCCTGAATAGTAAAATTACCACCAAAATTATATTTATTTATCGCATTATTTTCTACGAAACCATCTTCCGCAGAATAACCTGCGTTAAAAGCATAAGTAAATTTTTCTTCTCCACCAGAAAGGTTTAAATTGTGAGCATTACTGACACCTTTTCTAAAGAAATCTTTTACATTATTTTTTGCAGCAACCCAAGGATTTGTTGCACCAGCATACTCTGGAAAAACAGCAGTAATATGTGCTTGGTCATAAATATGAGGTACATCACTTCCGTCAAAAGCACCTCCCCAGTTTCCAATATTTCCTTGAACATTATTATTTAAGTTTCCACCCCCATAAGTATTTTGAAATTCTGGCAGGTTTGCTACTTCACTAATAAACAAAGTTGAAGAATAGCTGAAATTGGTTTTTTTAGTTTTTTTGCCTCCTTTTGTAGTAATCAAAATTACACCGTTTCTACCTTGTGATCCGTAGGTAACTGATGCGGCTAAACCTTTTAGAATAGTCATACTCTCGATATTATTTGGGTCAATATCCCCAAATCTCGAAGATGCTGTAGATGCACCTTGATTAAAACTCGTTGTAACTTCGCTAGATTCTGTGTTAAACGGAACTCCATCAATAACGAATAACGGCTGTGAACTACCAGTAAAAGACTTATTTCCTCTAATAACTATATTAGATGTTGAACCTGCCATACCACCAGTATTTGTAATTTGCACACCAGCAACTTTGCCTTGCATACTACGAACAACATCTGTTTGAGGTTTGTTTTCTAAAGCATCTGTCTTTAATTCACTTGTAGCATACGCAATTGTTTTTTTGGCTCTTGTTTGCCCTTGACCAACAACCACAACTTCTTCAAGTACTTGTGAATTGTCCAACATTTTAACATTGATTCTTTCAGAGCTGGCAATAATTTCTTGGGTTTTCATACCAATAAAGCTAAAAATCAAGACCTGGCTTGATGTTGCTTTAATAGAATATTTTCCATCAAAATCAGTTTGTATTCCAGTTTTTGTTCCTTTCACTAATACACTCACACCCGGTAGAGGCATCCCTGTATTATCAGAAACAACTCCCGAAACAGCTCTCTCTTGCGCAAACGTAATTTGCGTTACTAGTACTACAAATAGCACTAAGAATCCATTTAATTTTAGTTTCATTATTTATATATTTTGAATTAGTTTTACAAAAATCATAATAAATTGTTAACATTCCTAACATTTATTTTGTTTTTTTATGCTTGCATATAAATTTTAACATTTTAACAAAAAATGAATGTATTGTTATTAAATATCTTTTTTTTTTAGGATTAAAATTCAATATTATAATTTATTGAAACAAGGGTGTTTTGAAATTTTATATTTTGACCTTCATTAAGTCCGTTTGAAAGGGTTAATTTTAAAACTCCATTTTTTGTTTGCAACCCCATTCCAATCCCTATTCCTATTAAGTTTCCTTTGTTTTCTGTGGTTTTATCTTCATAATAACCATAATCCAAAATAGAATGGACATAGAGTTCAGAAGAAATAATATAACGGTATTCTGATATAATTGCAGTCATAAAATTGGCTTGTAAACTATTTTCGGCAAATCCACGTATGGATTTAGTGCCTCCAAAACGATACAATTCATTAATGATATAGGTCTCACTTTTTAAGAAATAATTTTGATAATTTATGTTAATACAGTTTTTTGGGTTCAGATAGAAATTGTGCATGGCATCAATGGAAATATTAACCTGCTTGCTTGTGCCTACTGATGTTGATAATTCGTTTGTTTTTCTGGTTCCAAATCCAATTGTTGCAGATATACTTGTCTTTTTTGGAAAAGTAGTGTTTTTATCATCAAATCGAGTAAATTCTAAATTGGTGGTAACAAAAGAATTGGTGTAATCGCTAATGCTGCTATTGTTAGTGTTTTGAATATCGCTAGATTCAGTAGATTGGTATCCCAAATAGATTCGGGTTTTATAATCTATAAAATACCCCAAATCGATGGCTGTTTTGGTGTTTTGAAAAATACTGTCTTGCTTGAAAATTTGAATTTGAGCTTTCAGCCCAATTGGGATTTTAAAAATGTATGGCAAATCGATACTGGCTTTAAAAGTTTTTTGATCGTTTCCGTCACTTTTCCAATAGAGCGAAAACTGTTCTCCCGCTTTAATCGTGTTTTCTAAAATTAAATCCAGATAGCCATTGAAAGTTAATTTATCTTTATTATTGTTTGCAAAGCCAATAAATCCATCAAAAGTGTTGGATTTCCTTTTTTCGAGATAGACATAAACCTTGGTGGTGTCTTTTGTAAATAAGATTTCTGGTGTTTTAATTTGATTGACAAAACCAAATTTTTCAAAATCCTTTTGAATTTTTCTAACCACATCCTGATTAAAAGTATTATTGCCGTATTTTCGATTGATTTGTTTCAAATGTCCGTCGGGGAAACTATTTTTTTTACTGCTTTCATAGAATTTCACCACAATTTCATTTAATTGTCTTTGTTGTCCATATTCAAAATGCAATTCGGCATTTAAATAATTATTTTTCTTTTGGATGTTGACTAATTTAAGTTTTGCAAAAGCATATCCTTTTTGTTCCAATTTTTGCAAGGTATTGTTCAAAAAGGATTCAGTTTCGCTGTAAGGAAGAATTAATGTGTCTTTGGTTTTATCTATTGAAATTAAGTTTTTTAATTCTTGATTTCTACCTATATATATATGTATCAATTTTATTCTTTCGCCTAAGCTAAAATTTGAAACATAAGTCGAATCGTTTTTCTTAGCATTTTCAAGAACTTGGTTTTCTAAATAGCCTATTTGCAATAGTTTTTCAGACATGGAATTGACCTCATCAAGAATGGCTTTTATGTTTTTATGGGTAGCATTGTATTTTAAAGAATCAATAATTTTATTTTCGGAAGGAGAGTTTCCAGTTATTTGCAATTGAAAATTTTGGGAGAAACAAATAGTCCCAGAAGTTAAAAACAATATAGTGAAGATAAAGTGTTTCAAATGTGTTTAAATTTTAATGGTTCGAATGGGTTTTGTGTGAAAAACTAAAACAATTTTAATTAATCTAGCTAGCAGAAGCTATCCTAAAAATAAATAAACCAGTAAGAAAATTAAGAAAATTAAGTTTCAGTCCGCTTAATGAACTTTAACTTTCTTAATGGTTTAAAAAATATGCTAAATGTTCACACTATTTCCAGTAGAACCATTTAATAAATATAACGCAAATATCCTTTGTTTGTGATAAAAATCATAGTGTTAAATAGCCTAATTGAAAGAACTATAAAAGTATGTTTTTATTTAATACTGAGAATGTTTGTTAGTGTATCTGTATTTCATTAATAAACAAATATTTACTTCCTGTAAAATTTAATTAATTTATGATTTGTTTAGAAAAAAATAATTACTACATTTGCAACCCCGTAAAAAGCGGGAAGTTTAATATATAAGAAATTTTTAGTATTAATTATGCCAACAATTCAACAATTAGTAAGAACAGGAAGAACTCAGATAACTAAGAAGAGTAAATCGGTTGCTTTAGATTCTTGTCCTCAACGAAGAGGGGTTTGTACGCGTGTTTACACTACTACACCAAAAAAACCAAACTCAGCCATGCGTAAAGTTGCGCGTGTACGTTTGACAAATGGTAATGAAGTAAATGCCTATATCCCTGGTGAAGGACACAATCTACAAGAGCACTCGATAGTATTAGTTAGGGGTGGAAGGGTAAAAGATTTACCAGGAGTTAGATACCACATCGTTCGTGGTGCACTTGACACATCAGGTGTAGCAGGAAGAACGCAAAGAAGATCTAAGTATGGTGCTAAACGCCCAAAAGAAGCAAAAAAGTAATTTGAAACGTTAGGCGTTAGGTGTTATTGGTTAGGAGTTCACACTCATAACACATAACACATAACACATAACTTTCTAAAACAAAAAAACATGAGAAAAAGAGCGGCAAAGAAAAGACCACTTTTACCAGATCCAAGGTTTAATGACCAATTGGTAACCCGTTTTGTAAACAACTTAATGTGGGACGGTAAGAAATCAACAGCTTTCAAAGTATTTTATGATGCCATTGACATCATCGAAACCAAAAAGCAAGATGCAGAAAAACCATCATTAGATATCTGGAAAGATGCACTAACGAACGTTATGCCTCACGTAGAAGTACGTAGTCGTAGAGTAGGTGGAGCAACATTCCAAATTCCAATGCAAATTCGTCCAGATAGAAAAATTTCCATGGCAATGAAATGGTTAATTCTTTATTCAAGAAGAAGAAACGAGAAATCAATGGCCCAAAGACTAGCATCAGAATGTTTAGCTGCGGCTAAAGAAGAAGGTGCTGCCGTTAAAAAGAGAATGGACACTCACAAAATGGCCGAAGCAAACAAAGCATTCTCACATTTTAGATTTTAATAATTAAGAAATGGCTAGAGATTTAAAATACACAAGAAACATAGGAATTGCTGCTCATATTGATGCTGGTAAAACAACAACAACAGAGCGTATATTATTCTACACAGGAAAATCACATAAAATTGGTGAAGTACACGATGGTGCTGCAACAATGGACTGGATGGCACAAGAGCAAGAAAGAGGGATTACAATTACTTCTGCTGCAACAACTTGTGAGTGGAATTTCCCAACAGAACAAGGTAAAATTTTACCTGAAACACTTCCATATCACTTTAATATTATTGATACCCCGGGTCACGTTGATTTTACTGTTGAAGTAAATCGTTCATTACGTGTTCTTGATGGTTTGGTTTTCTTGTTTAGTGCTGTTGATGGTGTTGAACCACAATCAGAAACAAACTGGAGATTAGCCGATCAATATAGAGTGCCAAGAATTGGTTTTGTAAACAAAATGGACCGTCAAGGTTCTAACTTTTTGATGGTTTGTCAACAAGTTAGAGATATGTTGAAATCTAACGCTGTGGCAATTACTTTGCCAATTGGCGAAGAAAATGATTTCAAAGGAGTGGTCGATTTGGTTAAAAATCAAGCAATTGTTTGGCATGAAGAAGGTTTAGGTGCAACTTATGACATCGTACCCATTCCAGAAGATATGCTTGCAGAAGTAAAAGAATACCGGTCTATTCTTATCGAAGCAGTTGCTGACTACGATGAAAATCTATTAGAGAAATTCATGGAAGACGAAGAGTCTATCACCGAAGAAGAAATTAACACTGCGTTGAGAGCTGCTGTGATGGATATGGCTATCATTCCGATGATTGCTGGTTCTTCATTTAAAAATAAAGGAGTTCAATTCATGTTAGATGCAGTATGTAAATACTTGCCATCTCCAATGGATAAATCAGGTATCGAAGGTATTCATCCTGATGATGCTGAACTTTTAGAAGAAGATCAAACTAAAATTTTACGTAAACCAGATGTAAAAGAGCCATTCGCTGCTTTGGCATTTAAGATTGCTACTGACCCGTTCGTAGGTCGTTTGGCTTTCTTCCGTGCTTATTCAGGAAGATTGGATGCTGGTTCTTACGTTTTGAATACTCGTTCTGGTAATAAAGAAAGAATTTCTCGTATCTACCAAATGCACGCTAACAAACAAAATCCAATCGAATATATCGAAGCTGGAGATATTGGAGCAGCAGTTGGATTTAAAGACATCAAAACTGGAGATACATTGTGTGATGAAAAACACCCAATCATTCTTGAGTCAATGAAATTCCCTGCACCAGTAATTGGTATTGCAATTGAGCCTAAAACAAAAGCTGACGTAGATAAAATGGGTATGGCTTTGGCTAAATTAGCCGAAGAAGATCCAACATTTACAGTTAGAACTGATGAAGCTTCAGGGCAAACTATTATCTCAGGTATGGGAGAGTTGCACTTGGATATCCTTGTAGATAGAATGCGTCGTGAATTTAAAGTTGAAGTAAACCAAGGGGAACCTCAAGTGGAATACAAAGAAGCATTTACAAAATCGGCCCAACACAGAGAAACCTATAAGAAACAATCTGGTGGTCGTGGTAAATTTGGAGATATTGTGTTTTTATTGGAACCAGCTGATGAAGTCGATGGTAAAGTTCCAGTAGGATTGCAATTTGTAAATTCAGTAAAAGGTGGTAACGTTCCTAAGGAATATATTCCATCTGTAGAAAAAGGTTTTAGAGAAGCTATGAAAACTGGTCCTTTAGCAGGATATCAAGTAGATAGTTTAAAAGTAACTTTATTAGATGGATCTTTTCACCCAGTCGATTCAGATGCACTTTCTTTTGAGTTAGCAGCAAGAATGGGATACAGAGAAGTAGCAAAAGCTGCGGGTGCTATTATCCTTGAGCCTATTATGAAAATGGAAGTGATTACACCTGAAGAAAACATGGGAGATATTGTAGGGGATATCAACCGTCGCAGAGGTCAAGTGAATGATATGGGCGATAGAGCGGGTGCCAAAACCATCAAAGCCGATGTGCCATTATCAGAAATGTTTGGTTATGTAACTACATTAAGAACCCTTTCATCTGGTAGAGCAACCTCTACAATGGAATTCTCACATTACGCAGAAACACCTTCCAATATTTCGGAAGCAGTAATCAAAAAAGCAAAAGGAAACGCTTAATCTTAAAGAAAATGAGTCAAAAAATCAGAATAAAATTAAAATCCTACGATCACATGCTAGTTGATAAATCAGCAGAAAAAATCGTAAAAACAGTTAAAAGTACTGGAGCAGCAGTAACAGGTCCAATTCCGTTACCAACTCATAAAAAACTTTTTACAGTGCTCCGTTCACCTCACGTAAACAAAAAAGCAAGAGAACAATTTGAAGTTATGTCATACAAACGTTTGATTGACATTTACTCCTCTTCATCAAAAACAATTGATGCTCTGATGAAATTGGAATTGCCAAGTGGTGTTGAAGTAGAAATTAAAGTATAGTTGTATAATGTAAATAGTGCATTTGTACATTGAGAAAGTGCGAGAATTTTTAGTTAAATAATTCAAAATATATTTTACCCTGTCAAGGTTTTAAACCAAGACTGTAAGGAACTTCAAATAATGAAACAAAAGTATTACTTTTATCTTCCTATATATCAATAAATATTATAGAAAATGAAAAATAATATAGCTGTGAAAGATATACTGGGATATA
>Ga0316612_1000230_pt1 | contig 20549 bp, 31 predicted proteins | sample MIS2016226_MG_FD_207676 | JGI IMG/M metagenome (GOLD analysis project Ga0316612, IMG submission 207676) | Microbial mat bacterial communities from Middle Island sinkhole, Lake Huron, Michigan, United States - MIS.2016.226 | ecosystem: Environmental > Aquatic > Freshwater > Lake > Sediment... | reverse complement strand
TATTGCTTGGGAAAAACTAATTTTAGAATTGAGAAAATGTGTGTTAGTATGTGCTACTTGTCATATGGAAATACACGACGGAATGACTAAAATTCCACAAGATGCGCGTGGGTTTGATGAGTCTTTTGCTAAAATAGAAGAAACTCAAAATGAATGCCCAATATGTGGAAAATTAAAAAATATTAAAAGTGCAACTTGTTCTCGTAAATGTGCGGGGAAACAGTCGTGGAGAGTTCAATGGGAAAAGATTGATTTAGAAAAAGAATTAAATAACAAAACAAAAGTACAATTAGCATCAGAGTTGGGTATATCCGATTCTGCTATTAATAAAAGATTAAAAAAGTTGAATAAGCATTCCTAGGTCGCATAATGGTATTGCAGCACGCTGTTAACGTGCCGAAGGCGAAAGCCCACCTGGCGGTTCGAGTCCGTCCCTAGGAGCCATAGAGTTAAGTTGTAGGTATTACTCCCTCGTGTCGGAGGAACCTTCATTTTTATGGGGCCGCATGTTCCGCGCTGGCGAGAAGCACTTGCAATGCATCTGTGATGGGTTGAACTCCCATCGGTTCCACCAATTTTTTCAAGATTGTGATATAATAGATAAATATAATGGGGGTTTGGTGATAATGGTAGCACTCGTGCTTTGCAAGCATGAAGCAAGAGTTCGATTCTCTTAACCTCCACCATTCAATTACGGGTTTGTGGGTTTAGATTTCCAGGCAGGCAAAGAAAACCCTCATGTTGCTTATGTCCAAGGGCGGCTCCTTGGGAGGGGCGGAATCCCCGAATGTTGGTTCGACTCCAACCGTAAGCCCGGAGCCTCGTACTCGTCACTCTGGCAACGACGAGCCTTTTATGCTGTCATCGGATAATGGTATTCCGTCTGTTTCGTAATCAGAATATAGAGGTTCGATTCCTCTTGACAGCACCAAACTAATCAAGCTACTTATGTCAAACCACCAACGGTTCCTATACTTTTCTTCTTTTGTTTCTTTATTTCTTTTACTTGATACCCGTATAAGAAATGACCATTCTTGAGATATATTATAGCTCTATCACTTTGAATAACATCAAGAGTCAGTTTATCAACAGGTTCCCCGTCTCTGTCACCCCTCTTGATCTTCTCCATACCAACTATTTTTTGAGCGCCGAAGTTATCACTTATAACAGTGTCACCAATTTCAACTGTTTGTGAGTTATCAAACATATAATCACCAACGGTATCAAACACATCTCCCAAACCTTCGTTCATTTTACTCTTCAGATAGTAAGATTTGAAACCCATAGACGCCTCCTACCATATTTATAAAAAACACCCCTATTGCATAATTCAGAAAACTGACATAATAGAAACATAACCAAAAGGAAAACATCATGGCTCAAGTTCGCATTCGTAAGGCACTCCAGATCAAGAACCGTCTCGCTGGGGAAATCGCCAATCTCAACAAGCTCATTCAGAACAACAACTCTCATCGTGAGGGTGTGACTCAGTTCGATGTGAAGAAGCTGCTTGTTGACCGCTCCAACACAGTTGCAAAGCTGGTTGCCGTGAAGTCATCTCTCGCTACTGCTAATGTTGCAATTTATGGGAAGCTTACTGTTCTTGCAGAACTCAAGGATGAGATTAAGTTCCTTCGTGGATTGAACACCAACTCGGGTGAGGATGAAGTTGGCTACGGCGAGCGTGCTAAGACCGTCAAGGTTGTTGCTGAAGTAACGGCAGCCGATGTTGAACTTGCAGTCACCCACTTGACACTTGAGATTGAAAAGCTCCAAGATGAAGTTGACTACTTCAACTCCACTGTCGAAATCACCATTCCAGATTGAAAGGGGAGTACCAGGGTAGAGGATCAGAGAAGCTTCGGTAACGCGCCCTAAAAAGGCAATTATGGCGGCTGGGAAACTAGCCACTTATACCGGTAAAGATAATGAACGATTCTTCGGAATCAGAAAACTAAACATTCTGTTCATAAAGATTCACAAGTCATTACTCTTATATCAAAGCTCTTCAAACCGATTCTTCAAAGAACCTCTACCCTGCGAAACCCGCTCTGTCTCACACACTTCCAACCCCTCCAAAAAAAGATTATTGAGATAATCAAAAAACCTGTTATAAATAACATTAGAGAAAAACAATGAACACCTTATCCACCCAATCATGGCATCAGTCACAGCCCAGCGTATCGCGCTTGGATAGACTCGTTCCATTTATTGACAACGGGGGTTCAGGTTTCTAAAAGGATAAAATCCTAAAAGACACCGAAACCCCCTGGCGAAAACCAGGGGGTTTCTTTTTGACAAGTTTATATTGTAGATTATGTTTGGGGCGGCTTCCGCCCCATCATGGAAGGTAGAACCGATGTGGTATCGGAATTCTTTGCTAAAGAAATTGTTCCCTTTATTGGGAATGGAGTTCGATTCTCCCACTTTCCGCCACAAAAAGCTTGAGGATTGCTATAAACCTATTGGAATCTTCGTCATGCTGCTTTCGGATAGTGGTATTCCGCTTGCTTGGTATGCAAGATACGCTAGTTCGATTCTAGCAAGCAGCACCATTTTGGGTGATTAGTACAATGGTAGAACATCTCTTTGACGTAGAGAAAACGGGGGTTCGATTCCCTCATTACCCACCAAAACGATATGCGAAACTGCGCTGGTGCAAGACCTGGGCTTGAGCTATAAACGCTCACGGAGTATGCCGCCTAAAACGGATGTTACGAGGAAGGCTGCCTTGGTTATTCAGAGGGGTTCGATTCCCGGGGATGACATACATATCGTGTATGGAACAGAGAAGCATAGGGGATATGCGTTCGCCTGGAAAGCGAAAGGTCGCCTCACGGTGGCAGAGTTTCGATTACTCCTTGTTCCGCCATATTGACAATGAAAAATACGAGTTATAATACTTGTATGAGCGATTATGAGAAACAACTTGAAGAAGCTAACGAGAAGCTGAAAGGCGAGATAGAAGCTCTTCAAAAAGAAAAAGATGAGGTTGAAGAGAAGTGGAGAACCCACGAAATCTTCGATGACAGTGAGTTGTGGTCGCTCGACTATACGATGTCTTGCTTCATCTTGCCAAGACTCAAGAAACTCAAAGACACTAAGAGTGGATATCCAAGTGAATTGGAATCTCATGAAGAGTGGGCAGCTATCATGCAGAAGATGATAGATGGGTTTCAAGCGATAGTTGACGATGAAAGATACCCCGCAGGAAGCATGAAACAGAAAGAAACAATAGAGGCTGGGCTGAAGTTGTTTGCCGAGTATTTCCAAAACCTGTGGGATTGATGGTTATGGATAGGTGGCAGAGTGGTCTATTGCGCTGGTCTTGAAAACCAGAGGGGGCGAAAGTCCTCCGGGGGTTCGAATCCCTCCTTATCCGCCAGATTTATGTTGACATGTCTTCGGAAGATAGTACCAGTCTCTTCCCCGCTTTTGCCAGTGGCTTGCGAGTTGATACGAAAAAATCAACGGACCTTACTGGATGTCAATGTATGGAAGCACGGGAACATGGTGTTCAAGCTGCCTCGAAAGCAGTCCTGGGGGCTTGCTCCCAACCGTTCGATTCGGTGTGCTTCCGCCAAGTCTTAGTGAGTGATACACCTTTCCTTATAAGGTGTTCGCCCTCTTGTATCCTACAGGAAGGCGCTATGATATGCGTATGAGAAAGAGATACGAGCCATAAGACTCCGTGCTAAAGACACGGCAGGCAGACCATCGAAGCCTCATACTTTGAAAACTATATACTGTAGATATGTTCATGGGCGATTAGTACATTGGTAGTACATCGGTTTTACATTCCGAAGAAAAAAGTTCGATTCTTTTATTGCCTACCATACACGGTCTTAAAATAAACTTGAGGATAGTTGACCGAAACCTCTACATGCCCCGATCATCTAACGGAAGGATACTTCGCTACGAACGAAGCAATCGCAGGTTCAAATCCTCGTTGGGGTGCCAAAGAGTTAGTTGCTTGTAAAATACTCAAATCCCCCGCATGCAGGGGACAGCCGATGAACAAGCGTTTCATGCCCGCGTATGCCGCCTGCCTTCTAAGCAGGAGAAAGCTAACTGGACACATGTAGGTTCAACTCCTACCGCGGGTGCCATTTTATGCGGGTGTATAACCTCCGTCTGATAAGCGGTAGAAAGTTTAATTGGTAGCATGTAGGTTCAACTCCTATCACCCGCACCATTTTAAATCGAACCAAATATAAATACTATGATATAATATATCATGGAGGTTCGATATGAGTTACGAAGACATAAAGAAGTATAGGAGAAGGTTCAAGGAAAAGATTGTAATGTTAATGGGTGGAAAATGTATGTGTTGTGGATATAGCAAGTGTATAAAGGCTATGGATTTACATCATGTTGATCCAACAAAGAAAGAATTTACTATCAGTCAAATGATCATCCTTAACTGGAAGCGTATCTTTAAAGAATGTCAAAAATGTGTTTTAGTATGTTCTAACTGTCATCGGGAGATACATGATAATGTAACACAATGCCCAGAAATGGTTGATATTAAATACGAATCACTGGCTCCAGATAGAAGAATAGATTGGGAATCACTTAACTTAGATAAAGACGCCATGACACTTAATGTTAAAGAACTCTCTAAAAAATACGGAATCAGTAGAACGGCAATACATAAAAAGTGTAAAGAAAGTAATATAAAACTTAAGGAAATTATACGCCCGTCAAAGTTTATAGTAGATTATGAGAAGTTGAAAAAACTTGTTACCGAAATGCCGTTTACAAAAATAGGTGATATGTATGGAGTTTCTGATAACGCAATTCGTAAAAGGTGTAAAGTTTTGGGAATAAAAATACCTAGATTTGGAAGAGGGTATTGGACTAAGAATAAACAATGATATAATGAAATCATAACGGCGCATAGGTCAGTCTGGTAGACCGCTTGCTTGGTGAACTAATATTCACTTCCATGGGAGCAAGAAGTCGCAAGTTCGAATCTTGCTGCGCCGACTCTCACCTAGAAATAGGTTGTTATTACCGTCGTTTAGTAACTGTAAAAAACCTTCCGAAATGAAGGTAAACGGCATTTCATCAGGCTGTGGGATAATGGTAGTCCACTCGTTTTGGAAGCGAGGAAAAGTTGGTTCGATTCCAACCAGTCTGATTCTTTCAATGGGGATGAAACGCCCCAGCCCATCACAAGCCTCTTTACAATGCTCAACCCGTGATGTCGTGGTCCTTTCGTATAGTGGTTTATTACATCTCCCTGTCACGGAGGAAATGCGAGTTCGATTCTCGCAAGGATCGCCATTCAGTTTCAAGGTTATACCCCCATCATATAAAGGCTATTATGATAGATTGTCGATCTATTCATGCGGTTTCGAAATCCGCTGGGGGTGCCAAAAATAAATAGTCATGGAGGTATTCATATGGAATCATTCATGATGATATGTTCAATAGCAGCAAGCGTAACTGCTATTATCGTAAACGCTTACACAATCTTCACGATTCGTAAGCACCTTGGTAAGTTAGCCAAGGAAGGATATGAGAAGGTTGAGGATAAGATAAAAAAGATTCTATAACATGGGTTGTTGGTGTAAGTGGTCTACACGCTCGCCTGAAGAGCAAGAGAATACGGTTCGATTCCGTGACAACCCACCATGCAAAGGAAGTATGTCTTGCTAAAAACCCCAATGGGGGTATTAGTGTAAAGGTTAGCACGCCCCCATCAAAGGGGCAGTTCGGGTTCGATTCCCGTTTTGAGGTTTACCTCACAAGGCAAAATGAGTAGGGAGGCGACGGCTGAACGAATACTTCCGTAAGTGGATGATTGCTCGCCACTATAAAAGACTAAGAAGCTTTGGTTCTCAGATTGCCGAATACCTTAAAGTCGGCGCATTGGGGGTTCGTCTAATGGTAGGACGAGAGACTTTGCAAGACAAAGGAATCATATGGTTCAACTCCATAGTCTTGCGCCAGGATCTCTCTGTGGGGGTTCGAATCCCTCACCCCCAACCATTTTCGGTTACATATAAATAATAGTGTATAATATATGTAACAGATAAGGAATAGAATATGTCACAAAGAGCAAAACGAAGCATAATATGGAAAATAACAAAAGAAAATCTTATAAATGTTGTAAAGACATCTAAATCTTTTAGTGAAATACTAAAACACTTCGGTATGATAAACAAAGGTGGAAACTGTATAACTCTCAAAAAAAGATGCGGGGAGGAAAATATAGATATATCACATATACCAATTGGTAATTCTTCTAATAGGGGGAGAAAGTTTATAAAAGACAAGACGCCATTAGAAAAAATATTAGTAGTCGATAGTAACTTTTCAAGAGTTCATCTAAAAAAGAGAATTATTGAAGAAAATATTATAGATTATAAATGTAAAAAATGTGGCAATACTGGAGAATGGCTTGGTGAGAAAATATCCTTACATTTAGAACACATAAATGGAGTTTCTAATGATAATAGATTAGAAAATATATGTTTCTTATGCCCTAACTGTCACAGTCAAACTGAAACTTATGCTGGAAAAAACTTGCCGAGAGTAAAATATAATTGTTCTGAATGTGGAAAAGTAATAACGAAGTGCTGTAAGAGTGGGAAATGTCTCTCATGTTTGGGAAAGAATAAAAGGGTTTTCGATGCTACGAAAGAAACTTTAGAATCTCTAATAGAAACAAAACCTATGACTAAAATTGGCGAGATGTTTGGTGTTTCTGACAATGCTATACGAAAAAGATGCAAAAAATTAGGAATATCTTTATAAAACAATTTTTGTTGATTAGACCGAAACGTAGGCTTAGAAGCAGCCATGGAGAAATCCACATAGGGAAACTTATGCATCTAAGGAGTCCGCACACTATATGGGTTATGAGCGAGCAACCGACTGTGAGTGTTTCGAAATGTTCGCAAGAGCATATTCGAGTGAACCGATAAAAAGGAAGACCAAGAAACGCATTCAGCCAGCGGATTGAACAACTCGTCACATTGTCGCAAGTAAGCGAACCCAACTATGAGGAAAAAGATGCTAACAAAGGCTCGTGGCGTCGAAAGAACCAAAGCATGTTAGAACAAATCCTCTCTTGAAACCGGGAGCAAACTTTACAAAGCGTTATTACCGGCTCAAGTGGGTGTATGGTAAAGAGTAGTCAAACCAGCGGTTTAGCGTAACAGCACATCGGATAAGTCAACAAAAACAATTTCATACAGGTGCGGACTGTGGCGTAAGTCGAGAACCCTCCAAAAGTTCTGCTATTCAGGTTCGATTCCTGACACCTGTGCCAAAGTAAACGTATAACTGGCGTTCTTGAGGGTTCGATTCCCTTCGCAGCCTTAGCGGGTTGTCCTCGGTGGAGGGCTGCATGCACCCAATGATGCAAGGTTCGATTCCGTGATACATTTACCCTTTTATGAGAGAGTGGAGGAAATTAGTATACTCACCGCTATAAACGGCGGCGTCTCTTTGGGTGTACAACCACTGACGGAGTGATATGCTCCGTAGCAGACATGTAGGTTCGAACCCTACCTCTCTCACCATTTTTATTAGAGAAAAGTGCGATACTCGTATAAATACTAATAGGAGTATCGCACAATGACAATATATCTTCTATACAAGATAATCAACAAAGTAAATGGAAAAATTTATATTGGCGCTCATCAAACTGAAAATGTTGACGATGGGTATATGGGATCCGTGAATCTCATACAAAAGGCAATAAAAAAATATGGATTGGAAAACTTTGAGAAGCATATCATAATGTTATTTGATAATCAAAAAGATATGTACGATATGGAATCAATAATAGTAAATGAGGATTTCGTAAAGAGAGATGATGTGTATAATATAAAAGAAGGTGGTATTGGAGGGTGGAAGCATATCCAAATGGATCCAGAGGCAAGTGAATCTCGTAAAAAAAGAGCAGGAGATTTATTCAGAAGGTTACATGTAGAAGGTAAAATAAAGTATGACACTTTTACTGGTAGAAACCATTCGGAGGAATCTAAAATAAAAATAGGAATGGCAAATGCTATAAAACAGAGTGGGGATAAAAATTCTAACTATGGTAAATGCTGGATATACAACGATACAGAGAAGAAGAGTATAAGTGTTCCAAAGAATGAAGTTGATGTGTGGATTACAAAAGGCTGGAAAGTTGGAAGAAAAATAAAGTGGTAACATGGTGGTGTTCGTATAATGGTAGTATTATCGGTCTGTGAATCCGAGGGAGGCGGTTCGATTCCGCTACACCACCCCAATCATGTTGTTTGTATGCTAAGTGGCAAAGCAGGAGGAATAAAACCGGGATGAAAGGTTGAAAACCGCCGAGAATGAATAGTCAACTGGAAACGGGGTAGGAGAATGGCAGTATGCGCTCCTACTGACAAAAATCATTCAGTGAAGGTTCGAGTCCTTCCAACAACACCACTTTCGGATAGAGGCAGAAAAACTCCAGGGTATAAGAATGACACTGATCGTCAAACCCAAACCAAAGGAGGATGTATGCTGATAGAAGAAATAAAGGATCGTAATGACCTTCAAAACATTACCATCGCACAAGACGATGACAACGATTACGAAGAGAGTGGCTACATCGCCGTATGGGATGGGAAGAGAGCCGCAATCGCAAGGTATTCTCACTGCTCTTGTTACGGAACGTGGACATCTTTGAACGGCGGGGACTATAGTAAGACTGGAAACGGTATTACTTGGGACTGGTTCGGATCAAAGCGTCAACTCCTAAGACTGGCTAGAGAGAAGCTTGATCCTCATGCTCCATTCGGAACCCGCAAGGCAGACGAAAAGGATTATGATTATGACCACTTGCTGAATGTGTACCAGCAGATTCTTGAGTGGCATGAAAAGACAAAGAGGGGAAAGAAGTCGTAACTGGTAAGGTGCTTCTGAATCCGTTACACCGAAAACAACGGGCTTTACGGGCAAGTGACGTTATAACGAATGGCACAGTTTGCCGTCTCAAACACGGTCGTTTTGTGGGTTCGAGTCCCACCTTGCCTACCATATGGTGAATAGTAGCATATACATGCGCTCCCTATTTGTGGGAGAATAAATATCGGTAATCAACCCGATCTTCACCGCCAGTGTCTATCACATCATCCTAACCGTGTGTGGGCGAAATAGACTCTAAACAATGCCGTTGCTATTCGCAGCGTAAGTCGGCATAGCGGTGGGACCATTTACGGGGATGTGGCGAAACGGCTGAAACGCGGCGGATTTAAAATCCTCTACAGACTAATGATCACGGTGCAGGTTCGAATCCTGTCATCCCTACCACTTTCACAGAAAGGAAACCATATGAAAAGAGATAGAGCGTTTCGTATAGACCAGAAGGAGAGAGTCATCAAGAACCGTAAGCGGTTGATGAAAGATACAGATTTACAACATCGTAATGAACATCAAGACAATAGGTATAACAAGCGTCATCCATATGACTGCGGTAATCCACAGTGTCTTGTATGTCACAGTGAAAAGGTTTTCGATGAAAAGACTGTTGAAGATTTGAGAGTTGAAGATTCATATAGGGATCAAGTAAGAGATGAGTTCGAGGGCGATTAGCCCTCATATGGAAGGTTGGCTGAGTGGTCGATAGCAGCGAATTACTAATTCGACATGCGGTAAAACGCATCGGGGGTTCGAATCCCTCACCTTCCGCCAAAATAACATAACCCTAACATGGGGTATGTTAGAATGATGTTACATCACTCCAAAAAGATAGTTTGCCATATTGTTAGTTTGCCGTATAAATAACAGTAGGAGATTATTATGGCATTAGGATATACAGACGAAACTTTCGTTATTATTGTTAAAGAATCCTTTTCTATTAGGGAATGTTTGAAAAAGTTAGGATTGAAACATACGGGTGGTAACTATAAAACATTTTACAATAAAGTAAACAATCTAAAGTTAGATACATCGCATTTTACGGGGCAGGCGTATATGACTGGAAAGCCTAACATAAGGTCTAAAAAGAGATTGTTGGTTGATATATTGAAAGATGGTGTGGAATATAAGAGTCACGAATTGAAACTTAGATTGATAAAGGAAGGAATGAGGGATCATAAGTGTGAAGTATGTGGGAATACTGAATGGATGGGTAAAAGCATACCATTAGAATTGGATCATATAAATGGTGTTCATACTGACAACCGTATAGAAAATCTTCGCATACTATGTCCGAATTGTCACGCTCAAACGGAAACATACTGTTCAAAAAATATAAAGAAAGAAAAAATGACGAGTGAGCAGAAAAAAATAAATGATAGTAAAAGAAGAATGAAATTTGTTTGTGTGGATTGTGGTGGACCGTGTACTAAGACTAAACATGGTATATGTAAAAAGTGTACTCTAAAAAAATACAAAAAGGTTACGGGGGTGTGATGTAATGGCAGCCATGCAACGCTTAGAACGTTGTGAGAGAAATCTCGTGCAGGTTCAAGTCCTGTCGCCCCTACCAGTTTCTTGTTGAGTTACCATCTGCGCCAAAATCGCGGGTGTAAGTTATCCTGGCTAAACTATGACGCCATTGTGCGATCAAAACGCGGGTTCGATTCCCGAAAAAATAGCCAACAAGAAAAACCGCAGAGTTGTTGCGGGATATAAGTGAATCAATCGCAGTTGGGAGTAATTACCCCATCGTAATAGTTGCCGTGCGTGAATCGGCAACATCATGTGTGAGTGGCGTAACTGGCAGCCGCGCTAGATTGAGGTTCTAGTGGAATAACATTCCGTGGGGGTTCAACTCCCCCCTCGCACACCATTTTTGTATATCAGACAATCGCAAGAGGACTCCAAACTCTTGAGGAAAGTCGGGGCACCATAAAAAAGTATACCAGCTAACGGCTGGCACATCTTTCGGTAGGTGTGAGGAAAGGGCAGTAAGAAATATACCGCCGATGACTCCGCAAGGAGAACAGGTAAGGGTTGAAAACACGACGTAAGAAACCGTGCTTTGTATAGTAATATACATCGAATGTAACCCCTATACGGTGCAAGGCAGTAATTGCCGCTTGAGGGTGTCAGTGATGACACTCCTAGACAAATGATTGTCCAACGACAGAACCCCGCTTACCGATATACAATACCGATTTTTATGATATAATGTAATCAAACCATTATAAATACATTATGGAGGGTTTGATTACAATGAGAAATAAAAGTATAATATGGACAATATCTAAAGACAAGTTGCAGGAAATGTGCAATACATGCTCTTCATATAAAGACATCCTACTGTTACTAGGATATAGTAGTTGTACTGGCGTCGGGGAGATGCTAAAAAAGCGTATAGAAAAAGATTGTATTGACACTAAAACATTAGAACTTAATAGGATAAATAATAGACATTGTATTCTAAGAAAAGTTAGATATCAGTATGACAACAAAGATGTTTTTATCTCCGATAGTAAATGTTGCAGAGGTTCTGTTAAAAGACATATTATAAAAAATAATCTAATGGATTACAAATGTGAAAAATGTGGTATTGGTGATATGTGGGAAGGTGAAAAAATATCACTTCAACTTGATCATAAAAATGGGGTGAACAATGATAATAGATTAGAGAATCTAAGATTCCTATGTCCAAACTGTCACAGTCAAACACATACTTTTAGTGGAAGAAATACTAGAAAAGAAAAAGCAATAAAGGTAAAAGAGTCTGCGGACGAAAAAGAAAATAGATATAAAACCCTTATGAGATTTCAAGTATCATTCGAAGAACTAAAAAATGATGTAGAAAATATGCCTCTTACCGATATTGCAAAAAAATATAAAGTAAGCGACACCGCTATTAGAAAAAGATGTAAAGCATATGGTATAGAATTGAAGGGTCGTGGATATTGGTCTAAAAATATAAAACACTCACCGATGGTGTAATGGTAACATTTTTGTTTCTGACACAAAAGACTAGAGGTTCGAGTCCTCTTCGGTGAACCAGATGTTGCGGTAGCACCCAACTGATTTGAGAGTATTACGGGTAAACTCAAAAAGAAAAACAAATACCCGACCACGGTGGCTATCGTCCAATGGTTAGGACATCGGATTGTGGCTCTGAGAATGGCGGTTCGAATCCGCTTAGTCACCCCACTTATTTACGCCTAGTATAAACCTCTGTAGTCTTTTCATGACTCGGTTTATCAACTTTAACAGTAGGCTCAAGCGCATCTGCTAAGTTCCTGTGATAATCCTTGATGGTCATCATTTCAGGAACTCCAAGCCTACGAAGGGCTGTTACAACGCATTTAGGGCATAAATCTTCGTAGAGGCTATCGTCTAGCGAAAGCTCAAGATGACCGCATGCTGGGCAAATAAACCCCTTTCCGTTGCGACTAAACGCCGGGAGAGTGTGTGAGGGGGTGGCGTTATACTCGCCGCTTCCATATTGTGGTGATTTGCTTGACATGGCAGATTTATTTATAACCTTCTAAACATAGGTCATGCGGTGTCTTTTGGCGACATGCGGCATCCTGTGGTGTGTGGTATATGAGAGTTTACGAGTAGCGGCAAAATATCCTCCAGGGTAAACTAAGCAAAAATTGGTGTATATGTTTTTACAGTATGGTATGTGATATACAGACGTATGTCATAAACCGCCTTATTGAACGGGCAACCGGACTATAACCGAGGAAAACAAAAAGCACCGCTGACCAAAAAGCAGTATAACACACATATGAGTCTTGAAAAAACATAATCTACAGTATAATAAACCTACTACCCGAGTGGTTCCATAGCTCAGTTGGCAGAGCAAGGCACTCTAAACGCCCAGGTCGGGGGTCCGACTCCCCCTGGAACCTCAATAAGTCTCCTGACATGTATAAATAATGTCAGGAGATTTTTTATGCGTGACATTCAGCTTAATGCCCTTAGAGAAACTTTCGCCCGTATAAACATGCCAACTCTTGTGGAGTCACATGTTCCACTGAGAGAAAACAAGGTTTATCTTCCAGAGGCTAAAAAGCGTTTCCCACATCTCGCAGAGAGCTTCCTACTTGAGAACAAGGTTCTCATGGAGAACATCAACTTCTTCAAGGTTACTGTTAAAGAAATACAGAATAGTTTCCAAGGATTGAAATTTGCCGAAGCGAGAGCAGTTCAGAAGGCTATGATGCAGTTTGCCATCATGGAACACCACGCTCGCAATACTCCAGACGATGCTGAGATGGCTGTCAAGATAGAAGAGTCTTCGAAGCTTATTCTTGAGTTGCAAGACGAAACTACGTTCGATCCAGAACAGACATTGGGTGGAATGGATTTTGATTCCGGTGAAGCGGCTCCGGAACCAGAAAAGAAGCCTGGATTAATGGGAAGAATAGGTGGAGCCATAAAGGGCGCAGCAGCCAAAGTCATTCCAAAGAAAATTAGAGAGTTCCTTGCTAAAGCTGGTGAGCTTATAAAGAACATCATACAGAGTAAGGAATTCTGGAAAGCCGTTGCAATTGGCGCAGCTATGGTTATGCTTGGATTTATAGCTGCTGCTTTTGGAGGATGGATCGCCGTAGGATTTGCAGCCTTTAAGACTATATTAGCAGGTATATCCGTATTCAAGGGCGCTCAAGGATTGGTAAAAACAGCAGATTTTGCACAGGGTAAAAAGGGTGTAGAAGGTGTTAAGCAGTGGATACAGTCAGCCAAACAGCCAGCAAATGCTGCCAAAGTTATTATTTCTTTGGCTCAGATAGCAATGGGTCTTTGGGGAATCAAAACAGCCGTTGGGCAGGCTTGTGATGAAGTCAAGAAGATGGCTGAAGCCGCTGGTAGAGCCGCTGGCGAAGCTACTGCTGGTGCCCCTGGACCTAAGCCAGATGCTCCCGCTCCTAAGCCAACTGCCCCAGCACCAGCCGAAGCACCTAAGCCAACCGAAGCTCCGGCTCCAGCCGAAGCTCCAGTAGCCCCAGCCCCCGATTTGTCAAGATACTCTGCATGGGGTGCCAGTAAAGCCGAAGAACTCCAATCAGCTATTCAGCAAGCTGCAACGGGCGGCGGCGGAAGCATGAAAGAAATACTAAATCCCCTCGCTGAAAAAATAGCGAAGGGCGTTGCAAGTGGGGCAATAACAAGAGAACAGGGTATTGCTGCTCTTGAAGGGCTTGCTAAAGGTATAGTTAATAACAACGGCGGATTACCTTACAAGGGTATCCTTGGCATGTTGTTAAAGGTTGCCAATCTAAACTAGGGAGTAGAATACTCCATTAGAGCCTTAGCTACAGCAAGCTGTGACTTCAGCTTTTTAATCTCGACGCTACTTTCGGCGTTTTCCGCCCGAAGCGTCTCAATAACATCGTCACGTTGCTTGAGAGAATTTCGACTATCAATAGAGTCGAAGATGAGAAAAATGTTGAAAAGCGTGATCACAATAAGCGTAATGAGAAGGTCAAGCCTTGGGGGCGCTTCATTGTCAGACATGGGGAATCTCCTTTATACTCATAGATTACATGGTATTACCCCTTTAGCAACCTATGAGTTTTTATTTGACACCAAGCGTGTGACACACTCTCCAGTCACCGTTTTGACAAATTTCGCCCAGCCGTATAATATGCTTATCAAGGAGATTACATGAAGAACTATATCTGCGTGAAGAACGGCGAAACCATCAAGCGTGTGCTTCGTAAGGAAGCCGACAAGCTTGTGGCAACTGCTGGGTGGAGCTACTGCCCCCGTAGTGAGTGGAAAGAGAAGGTTAGAGACGGGAACAGAGCTGTTATAGCTGAGAATGTTCGTGAGGCTGTCGCAGCCGCTCCTAAGCCAAGAAACGATGCCAGAAGGGCTAAGAACCTCAAGGGCAAGGCTCGTAAGGTTGCGGAACAGGCTGAAGAGCCGAAGGCTGAAACCGTATGATAGAATCCTTCGTGAAGTGGACCATGGCGGCTATTGGCATTGCTGTTATAGTGGTAGTTCTTACCGCTGTGGCGACAATGTTTGGAATGTATATGGCAACCAAAGAAGGAAGCTTCGTTATCATACCCGAATCGGGTCAGCCTTTCAATGTCAGAAGAGTCACATTCATAAGCAACAACACCGTAGCTTATGAAAAGGCGGATGGAACTGGCGGTCGTATCTCTGGTAACTTCAGAGTTGAAGACCTCATTTCATCCATACTGGAAAAGAAATAAAGGATATAATACAAACATGCTTTAGAAGAAACTTGACTATGGGTAGCTAATTCGTGGACCACCTTGTAAGGTTGTTGTCGATTCAATCACACCAACCAAAACAAGGAATATAACATGAACAACATGACAAACGAAGAACAAATCAGATTCAAGATCCGCTACCTCAAGAGCTACCTCAAGCATGCATCGTGTGTGCTTAGGGAAAACAAAACCATAGCCAAAGTTCAGGCTCGCCTGTCAACCGAATGGCAAAAGGTTATACGAAACCTAAACGAGCGTCACAGTGACCGTCAAGTAGCTCATAAGAAGCTGAATGACATAGAAGCGGAGATGAAGTCGCTTTACAAGTCATCGGATATAGATATACGGTTTGACTGGAATGGAATCCTCCTGAAGCAGTTTCCGCATTATATCTACTGGAAAGACGGCGATAAGCATAGAAGTCATACGATTAGCAGCGATTCGAAGGTAACGGGCGCACACATCCTATACAACAGGCTCCGTGGTCGCCCCTCACACATAAGGGATATAGAAAAAGAACATGAGTATAATCACGAGCTTACTTACTGGTCTGAGAGATTGGCGTTCCTCCAAGAAGAGGAATGTTCTCGTAACCTTAGCCCGAAAGACTTCATTAGCCCGAGAGATGGAGTTGGGGAATGTGGAGATGGGGTCGTTGGGACCAGTCTTCACGGAGAAGGGACGGAAAGCCATGGATAAAGCTCTCCGCATGTATGTCATTGTCAACCGAGAAGTTCTGCCCCTGGTTCACGCCGGGGTGCAGGGCGCTCACGCTACACATACCTATGTGTGGGAACATCGTGACCATCCAGCTACCAAGCAGTGGTGCGAAGTTGACAAGACGTTGCTGTTCCTGAATGGCAACAAGAATGATATGGCAGCTATGATGAGCTACTTCGACCTCAAGGGGATGAAGTATGCCAAGTTTATCGAACCTGACATGAACGATGAACTGACTGCCGTTGCATTCCAGCCGATGACCAAGGCTGAAGGGGCTGTTCTCTTCGGCAAGTATAAGCTGATCGCATAAATACTATCACGACATCTATCGCGTCACCATGTAGCGATTCGTGTCGTGGTAGGCTCTTTATAAATCTATAATGTGGGGATGAACCGATTTCGACTGGATTATGAAAATAATACCGGCATGTGGTAGAGCATTAGGCTACCTAAAATAAATGCAAACGCATAACTGACGATTCAGTTACATATGCAATGGCTGCGTAAGCCTTGCCTAACGCCCTAAACTCCGTTATAGGGAAACGTTAGCAGCAACGGATGCTGTCTGGAAATGTCAATGGGAGTTATCCAGAAGTAAGTCAACACCTGTTCGTGGCACGACGAAACAACCTAGCCCGTCTTCGGGGCGATACAAAATGGAGAATGGTGTCAATGACATTCATTGACTAAACATGTAGAAGGGTTATAGAAGTTATTCAGGACGCGGGTTTGACTCCCGCCATCTCCACCACTTTCTTTTTTGACAAAACATTGTATAATGTTTACATACAGGAGACATTCATGGCTATCAAAGGCACAGCAGTAGGAAACACCAACATCATTATCTACGTCAAGGAAACCTTGACCGAATCTGATAAGCAGCAAATCAAGGGGTCAAAGCTCATTGATGTTGTCAAGCAACTTGGAATACCTGTTGGCAGACCAGTAGCCATTGATGACCAAGCCGTAGCAATATACGAGACTGACAACTTCGTTATGGCTTCGTTGAAGGTGACTCTTGCTAAGTGGTGTAAAGTAGAATCGTTCACCGAGGTTCACCCCCGCCTCACACCGAACCTTGGGGATCTTGCAAAGGGAAGTAACTAAATGGCAGTCATTCGTGAAATCGGAAAGGCACAACTTGCCGAACTCAAGGTTAGATTCCTTGCAGTTCCTACGTTGGCTATTCCGGTGCTTGAAAAGGTCTACTATCCAAAGTTCCTTTGGTTTACATCTCTTGATGCTCTTGTCAAGGAAGTTTCTACACGCAAGCCGCTTATCATTGTTGATATGCCAAGTGACAAGCGTATAACCCCTGAGAAGGTTCCAGCACACTTGCGCTCCGCTCCCGAAGTCTTCTGTATCCGTGCCTTCGACAGTTTGCCAGAACGTGAATGGAGCATGGTAAGGTCAAACATCATAGAAACTGACAACCATAACTTTACATTCAAGTGGGATACTGATAACTACTCTGACCCTGTGCTGGAAGCAGCAAAGACCCGACAGGAAGCCGAAGCAAAGGCAGCCAGAGAATATGACCTGAAAGAGCTTCAAGAGCATACACAGTCAGTATCCGTAGGCAAAAAGAAACACCCCCTCCTATCCACATAGAACAACATATTCGTGTGTGATACAGGCAAAGGGGTGGCTAATAAGCCTCCCCTTTACTTTTTTACAAAACTGATAAGATAAATAACACATAAGGAACAACACATGACCGAAGTAATCCGTGAAAATGAGAACAGGGGAAGCCTGCCCCGTTGTATGATCCTCAATGCCAGCAACGAGTTCCTGTGCGTTCGCGACTGGTTCAAGTCTCTCCGTTTGGTCACTGAAACCTACATCCCGCAGCACATCGCTGACGATCTGAGCCTGTCAGCCTACTTCAAGAACCTCAAGCGTGAGTTGAAGATGGAAGTTCTGGCTTGGTACGATGATGTCGATGTCAAGTCGGAGAAAGAGTCGTTCCGTCTGCCTGCTGTTATGCGTCTTCGTTACTTGGTCAAGACGAACAAGGACAAGATGGATGGTCGCCTCAACGCTCCGTCGCTTCGTAACGTTCTGGTTCGTGACAAGTTCAAGTGTCAGTATTGTGGTAAGGGTGTCAGCCTTCGCAACGCTACCCGTGACCACGTTCACCCACTGTCAAAGGGTGGACCGAACACGCTTGACAACATCGTTGCAGCATGTAAGTCGTGCAACGGTCTGAAGGATAACATGAGCCTTCGTGCGTTTGAAGACAAGTACAGCATGAAGCTGGCAAATCACCCTCGTAAGCTGACCGAGGAAGAGAAGCTTCAGGCTGCTCTCAAGGGATTCAAGTCTCGTGAGCGCCGTGTATGGCTCAAGTGCCTGGACGAAAACGGCATTGAGTTGTGGTAAGCAAAAGAATACTCCAAGATACCCTCTTGGAGTTTTTCTTTTTGCCGATATAATAAGTTCATGATGCATCTCAACAGGTATTATCCTGTCCGTCTAAACGGAAAAACAGAACGAGTCAAAAAGATACTGGCGGCATACAAAGACTGTATGTTGCTCAAGGAGTATGACGAGTTTGGAAGACCCATGTGTATCTGCCCAAACGGCATGCAGGGTATCTTTTGCGTTTCTCCAGATGGATTCTGGAACGGATGGTTTATGCTGGAAGAGATAGAGTTTGCAGACGAGGAAGAACTCAAGAAATTCTCTGAAAGGAACGTATGAGCCATAGAAACTTTCCCATCCGTGTCAACAGAAAGGATGCAGAGAGACAGCGTTTCCCAAGCCGCAATCCAGACAGCGACCTCAAGGTGTTCGCCCCAGGCGCTCGCCACTACCTTCATCCTAAGCTGTCAATCCTCGACCGTTTAGACTGCGAATTAGCCTATTACAGACAACATAAGATACTCGTGGTGTCGTATGCCCCTAAGCAGGAAAACATCGACCATACTGACTATACGCACAAGGTTTACGAGAAGGGTATTTTGACCACTGATGTCAATTATGTGGTTGATTTGATTAGAGAGTATCTGGATGACCTGAAAAAAGAACAGGAAGGTTCCTCTGACTCCATAAATAGTGATATTCGTGGCGACAATCACTATACAACGGAGGAAAGAACTGTATGATATACTACACTGACCCTGACGAATCCATTCTCATTGGAATCTCGGCATCCGACCGCAGCGAAGCATCCATTGCCAAGATTGTTGGCAAGCTGCTGGCTTACGATATGGTAGAGGCTGACTCCAATGCGTTTGATGATGTAAACGAGTTTGCCGCAGACACCGTTGTTGTCTCGGTAGCAGACTTTACCGAAGAATTGCTCGACCTACTCGACAAAGATATAAAGGTTTATTTGGTATAATACCCATATGAGTTCATACTACATTGATGAAGGCGCATACAAGCCACAGAAGCCAGGGCTAACACTCTCACCGTCATCCATTGACACGATGGAGAAATGCCCCCGTCAGTATTTCTTACAGTATATTGAGAAGATAAAGGTAAAGGACGAGAAGCCTGCCAATACCTTTGGCAAGATAATGCATTTGATTGCCGAAAACTACAAGGGTGGGGGCGGTGAGGAAATCAAGGGTTTGGCTAAGTGCTTCCAGACGAATGAGAAGCTACGGGCTAAGTATTGGGATAAGCTGGATGATGAGTATAAGAGCAAAATTCCACAGGCATTGAAGAATCTGCATTACTACCTGACCAAGCGGTATCCGCTGGCTGAGAATTTCAAACACGAAGAATGTTTGGATGTGGTTGACTTTGACAAGATTGGTGAAACGAATATCCACTTGCAGGGTAAGCTTGACGGGCTTTATGAATTAGCGGGTTCTGTTTTCGTGATCGACTTCAAGAGTGGGAAGAAGACAAAAGACCACAGTGGGCAGCTTGGATTCTACTTGTTCCTTATTGAGAAGCTTAGGGCTGGGTGGCTGAAGAGCCGACCAGTTATAGGAGAGGTTGTCAATATATGTCTTGAGAATGGGACAGTTGGTGAAGCTGCCATAGAACATCATAAACTCGAAGAGTATGACAGCAGCGTAGCCGAGAAGCGTGTGAAGAAGGCTATAGCCACATTGAAGGCTAACGGAATAACCGTTGAAGATAAAGAGAAATATGTGAAAAAAACCAGCCCTCTATGTAACTGGTGTAAGTTCAAGTCGGCTGGGCATTGTGATGCCAAAGTTGAAAAGAAATGTGAAAAGGATTTTGATTTGATGGTAGAATAGTATCATGGCATTCAAGATACTTACCGATACTAAACCAGATGTGATACGAGAGCAGCCTAAGCCTGCTGTCATATCGTCACCATCAACATCTGAGAAAACTGAAATACATAAAGACAAACAAAATGTATTCGTTTACGGGTTTCCAGGGCTTTACGGTGGGGCGGGAACGGAACTCCACCATCAAATAATTGTATGGGTAAAAATGGGTCTTGGGGTAAATATAATACCTACAAATGGTGGCTACAAAAATGAGCCTTTATACAAAGAGATGTTGGATATTGGAGTAAGAATTCATAACTTCAATGACTTCTCGGTTATCAAACAAGGTTGCCCTGTATTTGGATTCTGCAACTCAGAGTTCCTTGACAATCTTCCACAGATATATGAAAAATCTAAGAATACTGTATTCGTCAATTGTATGACATGGTTGTTTGATAAAGAAAAGCAGAGAATGAAAGAAGGATTG
>Ga0316612_1000228_pt1 | contig 20561 bp, 18 predicted proteins | sample MIS2016226_MG_FD_207676 | JGI IMG/M metagenome (GOLD analysis project Ga0316612, IMG submission 207676) | Microbial mat bacterial communities from Middle Island sinkhole, Lake Huron, Michigan, United States - MIS.2016.226 | ecosystem: Environmental > Aquatic > Freshwater > Lake > Sediment... | reverse complement strand
TAAGAAACATGGAAATAGAGAGATAAGCGTATTTAAACACGGCTTAGAATACCTATCAAGAGTAGTAATATCAAATATTAATGTATTCAATATCAATGTTTATGATTTTATTGTCGTGTAGTAAAATAAAATACACAAAAATGATACAACTAGCCTCTAATAACGACATCCCAAAATTAATCCCAGTTCTAAAGGTTTTACGACCCACAAGAAGCGAGGAGGAATTAGCGAAATTACTGGAAATATTGTTTGATGAAAGCTATAAGCTGGCTTTTATTGGCGATGAAAATATGGCTTTTTCTGCCATTGGATTCAGGATTCAAACCTTTTTATACAGCGGAAAAACATTGTATGTCGATGATTTGGTAACTCTTGAAACGCATCGGAAAAAAGGTTATGGAAAATTATTATTAGACTTTGCCAAAGAATATGCAAAAGAAGGGAATTGCGAAACATTTTCACTCGATTCTGGAATGATGCGGAAAGACGCTCATCGCTTGTATCTCAACGAAGGTTTATTCATAGACTCTTTGCATTTTGCTTGCAAAATATAGAAGTTTTAGAACTGGATTTTCGTATTCAAATATTTATGAACAATAAAAAAATATTAATATTTAAAAACAATTTTCCCTCGTTGTACGTTTTATTCCCCCTCCTTCGGAGGGGGTTAGGGGGAGGAAAAAATGAACTTATTCAACGTTTACCCATTATACAACATCACGCCAGTCAAGGCTTTGAATTGCAAAATTATAGACGACAACGGCGTGGAATATCTCGATTTATATGGCGGTCACGGTGTGATTTCCATCGGACATTCGCATCCCGAATATGTGTCCAAACTAAAAAACCAATTGGATAATATTGGATTTTATTCTAATGCCATCCAAAATCCATTGCAGGTAGAACTTGCCCAAAAACTAGGAAGACTTTCAGGCTTGGAAAATTACTCCTTATTCTTGTGTAGTTCTGGAGCCGAAGCCAATGAAAACGCTTTGAAATTAGCTTCTTTTCACAACGGAAAATCACGTGTCATTGCCTTTGATAATTCCTTTCACGGAAGAACTTCGGCCGCTGTTGCTGTTACCGATAACAAAAAAATTGTGGCACCAATAAATGCCCAACAAATCGTTACTTTCTTACCTTTGAATAAAATAGAGTTGGTTGAAGCCGAATTGAAAAAAGGCGATGTCACTTGCGTTGTTATTGAAGGAATTCAAGGTGTTGGCGGTTTGGATCAAGGAACAACCGAGTTTTTTCAAGAATTAGAAAAACTTTGTCATCAATATGAAGTGGTATTGATTTTAGATGAAGTGCAATCGGGTTACGGTAGAAGCGGAAAGTTTTTTGCCCATCAGCATCACGGAATTAATCCCGACATTATTTCACTTGCCAAAGGAATGGGCAATGGTTTCCCAATTGGCGGAATCTTGATTTCACAAAAATTTACCGCAAGTTATGGTTTATTGGGCACCACTTTTGGCGGAAGTCACCTCGCTTGTGCAGCAGGAATAGCCGTTTTGGACGTGATGGAAAGCCAAAAATTAATGGACAACGTGAATGAGGTTTATGCTTATTTCTTGGAAGTTATCAAACAAATTCCCGAAGTGATTCAAGTAAAAGGAAAGGGATTGATGCTTGGAGTTGAATTTGATTTTGACGTTTCAGAATTACGCAAAAAATTGATTATCGAAAAACATATTTTTACAGGTAACGCCAACAATAAAAATCTGTTAAGAATTTTGCCTCCATTAACCATTAAAAAGTCGGATATTGATACTTTTATTGTGGCTTTGAAAGAGGCTTTGGCAGAACTAAATTCATAAAAATGAAAATCTTATTATCCATTGCAAAAAGAAATGCGGTTTTAAGTCGAATGGTGGACCTTCTCGAACAAGAAAGAGACAACCTTAAAAGCATCAATCAACAGGATTTAAGTAATTATTCCGGAGCTGATTTGGCAATGGAAAAACGTCTTTTAGTTGATGATGCCAAAATAGATGGAATGATTTTGTCAATGCAACAATTGGCAAGTCAGGAGGATCCTGTTGGGGTGGAACGATTCCATTTTGTTCACGAAAATGGTCTGAAAATCACCAACAAAACAGCGGCTTTTGGCACTATAATGATTATTTACGAATCCAGACCCGACGTAACGGTTGAAGCTGGAGGAATCGCTTTTAAATCTGGAAATAAGATTTTACTAAAAGGCGGAAAAGAATCCTTGTTGTCCAATTTGAAAATTGTTTCGCTTTGGCACCAAGCATTGGAAGAAAATGATATTTCAAAAGATTGGGTCGAATATTTGAATTACAATCGAGAGGAAACTCAGGCTTTTTTAGAGAAACCAACCCAAAAAGTAGATTTAATCGTGCCTCGTGGAGGCGAACAATTGATAGCTTTTACCAAAAAGCACGCGACTTGTCCAGTTATTGTCAGTGGTCGTGGAAATAATTTTGTATATGTAAACAAAGAAGCCGATTTAGAAAAAGCAATGAACATTATCATCAACGGAAAAACCACTAACATTGGCGTTTGCAATGCTTTGGATAAAGTTTTGATAGATTCAAATTTAGAAAACTGGGAAGATTTCGCCACTAATTTAGTTTCCGAATTAAAAAAGTATAAAGTAGAAATTTTAGGCGACGAACGTTTTTCAAAAGCAACAAATGTCTCTCAAATTGAATCAGATTTGATTTGGTATGAAGAGTTTTTGAATTATAAAATCGTTATTGGAATTGTAGATTCAAACGAAGAAGCAATTGTCAAAATCAACCAATATTCAGGAGGTCATTCGGCTTCAATTATAACCGAAAACGATGCCATTGCCCAACAATTTATGGAACAAATAGACTGTGCGGCGGTTTACCAAAACGCTTCCACCCGATTTACCGATGGAGGGCAATTTGGTTTGGGCGGAGAATTGGCGATAAGCACCGACAAATTGCACCAACGAGGACCAATAGGATTACAACATTTGGTTACTAATAAATGGTATATTTACGGAGAAGGACAAGTGAGGTGAAAAGTACGAAATTAGAAGTACGAAATTAGAAGTCGAAGTTAGAAGTTAGAAGTGAAAAAATGAAAAAAAGAATATTATTAAAGTTAGGTAGCAACACGCTTACCAAAGAAACTGATCATATTTCGAGAGGGAAAATTGAGGATATTGGAATGCAAATTGCCGTTTTGCAAGACGAATACGAATTTATAATTGTGAGCTCTGGTGCTATTGCTGCGGCCAAACAGTTTGTAAAACTCGACCATCACGACAAGGATGTTTTTGTAAAACAAGCCTTGGCTTCTATTGGACAGCCTCATTTGATGAGGATTTACCACGAAAATTTCAGCGATTTGGGTTTGCATACTTCGCAATGTTTGCTTTCCTATTCTGATTTTGAGCAAGAACAAACCAAAGAAAATATCGTCAATACGATAAATGTCTTGGTCAAAAATAGTTATATTCCGATTATTAATGAAAATGACACCGTTGCCACAGACGAAATTCAGTTTGGCGACAACGATAAATTGGCGGCTTTAACGGCAGTTTTATTGAATGTTGACATTTTGATAATTGCAACCAACACCAACGGAATTTACACCAAAGCTTCCATCAAAGATGAATTTCCAACGACCATAGAATTGGTAACTGATTTACAACTTTTGCAAAAAGAAATTGGTGACTCAAAATCGTCTCACGGAACCGGCGGAATGCATTCTAAAATTGAAGCTTCAGCAATTGCCAAAGCTGCGAATATAGAAACCTGGATTATTAATGGCTTGGAAGACAACTTTATTTTGAAAGGGTTGAAAGGGGAAATAGCTTTTACGAAGATTGTTTAAAAAGATTAAATATATTAGACGAATAGACAAATAAGATAATAATTTTCCAAACTCGGCTCCCTCTCCTTTGGAGAGAGTTGGGGTGAGGATAAAAATCATTCAACAATGAACTTTATATCCATACAAAACATAGATTCACTCGACAAATGGGTGAAACAAGCACTAAAAATTAAAAAGAATCCGCTTAAAAATAAAAAATTGGGGAAAAACAAAACTTTAGTAATGTTGTTCTTTAATTCTAGTTTGAGAACGCGTTTGAGTACCCAAAAAGCAGCCTTAAATTTAGGAATGAATGTGATGGTAATGAACTTTGGCAGCGAAGGTTGGACATTGGAGTATGAAGATGGAGCAGTTATGGATCAAGGTGCTTCGGAACACATCAAAGAAGCGGCTGCAGTGGTTTCGCAATACGCAGACATCATTGCCATTAGGGCTTTTGCAGGTTTGTTGGACAAAGAAAAAGACAATGCCGAAACCGTAATTTCAGGATTTTTGAAACACGCAACTGTACCAATTGTCAATATGGAAAGTGCAACCGGACATCCGATGCAATCTCTTGCCGATGCCATTACGATGGCGGAACACAAAACAGAACACAGACCAAAAGTGGTTCTAACTTGGGCACCACATCCAAGAGCTTTGCCTCAAGCCGTTCCCAATTCTTTTGTAGAAATGATGCAAAAGCAAAACGAAATGGATTTTGTCATTACACATCCAAAAGGTTACGAACTGAATCCTGAAATTACAAAAGATTCCAAAATCGAATACAATCAGGATAAAGCTTTCGAAAGTGCCGATTTTATCTATGCCAAAAACTGGAGCAATTATAAAGAGTACGGAAAAATTACTAATTCCGACCCGAATTGGACCGTGACTGCCGATAAAATGAAACTGACCAACAATGCCAAATTTATGCACTGTTTGCCTGTTCGTAGAAATGTAATTGTGTCTGATGAAGTGATTGACAGCGAAAATTCAGTAGTTATCGAACAAGCCAATAACAGAACTTATGCTGCTCAATTAGTTTTGCAAAAGATTTTAGAAAATAGAAAATAGATGCTACAAGATTTGACAACTTTTTGAAAGTTTTCAAATCAAAAAAAAAATAGAAATGAATACACTATCCAATATACCAGACTCGGCACCCCTCTCCTTTGGAGAGGGGCTGGGGGTGAGGAAACCCTTATCCATCATAAAAATTGGTGGCAACATCATTGATGATCCAACGGAATTGTACCAGTTTTTGAAAGATTTTTCAAAGATTGAAGGCAACAAAATTCTCGTTCACGGTGGCGGAAAATCGGCTACCAAAATGGCACAAAGTATTGGCTTGACTCCGCAAATGATTGATGGACGACGAATTACCGATAAACCAATGCTCGATGTTGTAGTAATGATTTATGCTGGTGAAATCAACAAAAATATTATAGCTCAATTGCAAGCCAATAATACCAATGCGATGGGATTTTCGGGTGCCGATGGAAATTTGATTCAATCTACCAAAAGAAACCATTCCACTATCGATTATGGTTTTGTTGGCGATGTCCAAAAAGTGAATACTTCTTTGTTGGAAACCTTGATTAATATTGGAATTGTGCCTGTTTTCTGTGCCATAACGCACGACAAAAACGGTCAATTATTGAATACCAATGCGGATACCATTGCCAGTGAATTGGCCATCGCTTTATCTGAAGTTTTTGAAGTAACTTTGAATTATTGTTTTGAAAAACTGGGCGTTTTGACTGATGTGGACGACGAAAATTCGGTTATTCAAAACATTAACCAGGAATTGTATTCCAAATTAAAAGCTGAAAAAGCCATTCATTCCGGAATGATTCCAAAATTGGACAACTGTTTCAATAGTTTGTCTAAAGGTGTTCAAAAAATACGGATTGGTCATCATAATATGTTGAATAATGAAAAGGCTATTTGTACAAGTATTGAACTGTAAATACTAACAACCCTGACAGGGTTCAAAACCCTGTCAGGGTTAAATCGATAATTTTGAAAAACATAGAAACCCTAACCCAAGAAGCCATTGCTCTTTTAAAAGCATTAATTGAAACCCCTTCTTTTTCCAGTGAAGAGGACAAAACAGCTATTTTAATCGAAAATTGGTTTACACAAAATAACATCCCTTTCGAAAGAGAAAATAATAATGTTTGGGCTTTTAATAAATATTTTGACAAAGCCAAACCCACGCTTTTACTCAATTCGCATCACGATACGGTGAAACCAAATCAGGGTTACACCAAAAATCCTTTTAATGCGATTACAGAAGACGGAAAATTATTTGGACTCGGAAGTAATGATGCAGGCGGGGCTTTGGTTTCATTAATCGCCACATTTACTTATTTTTATGCCAATGAAAAACTACCTTACAATATCATAATGGTCGCATCGGCAGAAGAAGAAAGCAGCGGCAAAAATGGGTTAAACAGCGTTTTGAAACATTTACCCCAATTGGATTGTGCCATCGTTGGCGAACCCACCTTAATGCAATTGGCAGTGGCCGAAAAAGGATTATTGGTCTTAGATGTAGTGCTAAAAGGCACGGCAAGTCACGCCGCACACAATAATCCCGACAATCCAATTTATAAAGCAATGTCCGTTATTGACTGGTTCAAAACCTATCAATTCGAGAAAATATCCGAGGTTTTAGGACCTGTAAAAATGACCGTTACCCAAGTTAACGCAGGAAAACAACACAATGTCGTTCCCGCCGAGTGTCATTTGGTGGTCGATATTCGAGTGAATGATTGTTATAGTAATATTGAAATTTTAGAAACTGTAAAAGCAAATGTGAATGCCGAAGTCACACCTCGTTCGATGCACTTGAACGCTTCATCTATTCCCATTACTCACGGTTTGGTACAAGCTGGAATCGCATTAGGAAGAACAACTTACGGCTCGCCAACACTGTCGGATCAATCGGTTTTGTATTGCAAATCATTGAAACTAGGACCTGGAGAAAGTTTACGTTCACACTCTGCTGACGAATTTATATATTTGCACGAAATCGAAGAAGGAATTCAATTGTATATCAAAATATTGACAGATTTTTTTAAACTATAACAAAAGCTTCCAGCCTTTTGAAGGCTGGAAGCTTTCGATAAAAATACACCTATGAAACTCTGGGAAAAAGGAATACCAACCGACAAACAAATTGAACATTTTACCGTTGGAAACGACCGTGAATTAGACTTGGTTTTGGCAAAATATGATGCTTTGGGTTCTATTGCTCACGCCAAAATGTTGTGCCAAATCGAACTTCTGACAGAAGAAGAAATGGATTCTTTAGTTCTTGCTTTGGAAGACATTATTGTTGATGCCGAAAAAGGGAAATTCGAAATTGAAGACAGTTTTGAAGACGTTCATTCTAAAATTGAACATCTTTTAACTGTAAAATTAGGTGATGCCGGAAAGAAAATTCACACCGCTCGTTCTCGTAACGACCAAGTTTTGGTTGATGTCAATTTATATTTAAAAGACGTTGTAACCGAACTCAAATCTCAGGTAAAAACCCTATTCGATTTGTTGATGGAATCAGCAGAAATGCACCAAAACGTATTGTTGCCAGGTTACACCCATTTGCAAATTGCAATGCCATCCTCTTTTGGGATGTGGTTTTCCGCATACGCAGAAACTTTGATTGACGACATAACAATGTTGAATGCTGCCTTAAAAATTGTGGACCAAAATCCGTTGGGTTCAGCCGCAGGTTACGGAAGTTCATTCCCTATTGACCGAACTTTTACTACGACAGCATTGGGTTTCAAAACCTTAAAATACAATTCGGTTGCTGCCCAAATGAGCCGTGGAAAATCAGAGAAAACCGTGGCTTTCGCAATGAGTAGCGTGGCGGCAACTTTGGCGAAATTTTCAATGGATGTTTGTTTGTATATGAGCCAAAATTTTGATTTCATCAGTTTACCAGCCCATTTGACGACTGGCTCTAGCATTATGCCCCACAAGAAAAACCCTGATGTTTTTGAGTTAATCCGTGGAAAATGTAACAAGATTCAAGCTTTGCCTTATGAAATTACCTTAATCACAAATAACTTACCAAGCGGTTATCACCGTGATTTTCAATTATTGAAAGAAGGATTGTTTCCCGCGATTCAAAACCTGAAAGCCTGTTTGGATATTGCCATTTTCTCCATCAAGGACATCAAGGTTAAGGACAATATTCTTGCCGATAAAAAGTATGATTATCTGTTTACCGTGGATACGTTGAACGAAATGGTGGTAGCAGGAATTCCGTTTAGAGATGCTTATAAAGCTGTTGCAGAACAACTGGAAAACGGTACTTTTCAATCGCCCAAGGAAACCAAACACACTCACGAAGGAAGTATCAACAACCTTTGTTTGCAAGAAATTAAAGAAAAAATGAAATTGGCTTTTTAAATTGAATAATATTTTAAGAGGATTTTAGCCAGGCTTGCTTCATAAAAAAAGTCTCTTTACCCAATAACTTTTTTGATTTTTTTGTTACTTTTTCCAAATCTTCCAAGCCTTTTCTGCTTGAAAAATAAGCATATCCTGACCATTTTTGGTTTTTGCTCCTTTTGCTGCTGCTTGCTTGAGGAATAGGGTTTCGGTAGGATTGTAAATTAAGTCATAAGCAATGTGTTTCTCTGTGAAATATTCGTAAGGAATTAAAGGGAAAGCCTCTGTATTTGGACTTGTTCCCACCGGCGTCGAGTTGATGATGATTTGGTAATTGTCAAAAGTTGTTGCCTTGATTTGCTCATAATCAATGACGCCTTCTTTGGCTTCTCTGGAAACAAAAGTATAGGAAATACCCAATTCTTTCAAGGCATAAGCAACCCCTTTCGAGGCACCGCCAGTTCCCAGAATTAGTGCTTTTTTGTGATGAGGTTGGAGTAGTGGTTCTAATGATTTCATAAAGCCATAATAGTCTGTATTATGCCCTTTTAATTTTCCTTTTTTTGTAAATTTTATGGTATTGACAGCACCAATTTCGGTTGCTTTTTTGGATAATTTGTCCAAATACGGAATAACAACTTCTTTGTAGGGAATGGTTACATTCAATCCTTTTAAGTTGGGTGTGTTTTTTATGATTTCGGGAAAAAAGGTAATTTCTGGAATGTCAAAATTCTCGTAAGAACAACCTTTAAATCGATTGTTTTTGCTGAATTTTTCTGTAAAATATCCTTTAGAAAATGAATAACTAATGTTGCGTCCTAGTAAACCAAAGCGTTTGCGTATTGTATCTAGCATTATGATTTTTTTAAGACACAAATTTCACGAATTAGCACAGATTAATTTGTGCTAATTTGTGAATTGAAAATCAGCGAATACCAAATAAGATAATATTCGATGAGCTAAATTTGTGTCTGCTTTTTATTTTTTAAAATTATTTTTTGTGTTTGGCAATGTAGTTTTGCACCATTTTTCTAGCCCAAACTACTGGAAATAAATCTTCTAAAATTGTATAATTGTCAAAATTCAATCGCAATCCATTGCTCAAATGAAATTTAGCTTTGGTCGTTTCTTGAATTATAAAATACAATCCCGCCAATCGATATTCAACTTCATTTTCCTCTGGAAAATATTCCGAGGCTTGCAACAAAGTTTGAATAGCATTTTCAAATTCGCCTAAATACTCTAAAATATCAACCCAAAACAACCAAGTTTCTAATGAATAATCGCCAAATTCAACTGCTTTTCTATAGCCAAATTCTGCTTCTTCAAATTGATATAATTGCTTGTTTATGTTGGCATATCGTTTCCAGTACAACCTGTTTTGGTTGTCGATAGACAAGGCTTTGTTGACAAAAAATAAGGCTTTGGTATAGCTTTTTTGGCGAACATAAAAATCGGTAATGGCAATCCAACCTTTGTCTAAAAGGGGATCTTCATGAACCGTTTTATTAAAATATTTCAAAGCCTGAACTTTGTTGCCCAATTTTTCGTAGCATTTGCCAATTCGGAGTAGGGCATAGGAAGTAGCATCTTCTAATTCGATGGTTCTGTTGTAGCTTTCGATGGCTTCTTCATATTTTTTCAATCGTTCCAAAGCTTTGGCTCTTTCCATAAAAGCACCCAAAAATTCATCGTCAATTAAAGTGGCATAATCAAAAGCACGGATTGCATTTTCATATTCTTTCACGCCATAATGCAAACGACCTAGCTGATGCCAAGCAATTTCACTGTATGGATTTTGGTCGATATATTGGGTCAAATAATCAATTGCTTCTTGATTTTGATCCAAAAATTCAAAACAATAAACTACGTTATACAAGGCTGATTGGTCTTCGAGATCTTCTTCTAAACAGTGGATGAAACTTTCTTTGGCCATTTCAAAATTGTCCATAAAAAGGTATTCCATCCCCATTAAATTATAAACATCTGCCAAGTCATCGGTATATTCTAAAGCGATATTTAGCAATTCAACTGCTTTTTCGTGGTTGTCTCTTTTAGAAAAAATATTGGCTTTTTGAATGTAAATTTCCTCATTGGTAGGTTCGATGGAAAACAATTCGTTCAACAGTTTTTCTGCCTGTTCGAGCTTGTCATCATAGACCAACATTTCGACCTGAACGAGTTTCAATCCTGTGGATTTTGGATGTTGTTCTAGCGCCAATTTCAGAGCTTTTTTTGCCAAATTGGCTTTTCCCATATCGAGATAATGAAGGATGATGTCTTCAAATTCCTCAGAGTCAAAAAAGAGCACTTTGTTGGTTTTCAACATTGACTCAAATTTAGATAAGGATAAGTTGTATTCCTCTTCTTCTTCGCTTAATTGCATTTTATATTTTTTTGAGTTTGCCCAGAATAAAAGTAGGCAACCTTGTTGTTTTGGTGAGAAAAGTTTGGAATTGTTGTGAACAATTTAATTAACAGTTTTTTCAATTTCAATTTCGATTACAATTTCAATATCAATATCAATTTAAACTCTAAACTCTAAAATCTAAAATCTAAAATAGAATCCATAACCTCAATCATAATGGCACAACCTTCTCGAATTTCGTCTTCAGAAATGGTCAAAGGCGGTGTTATTCTTACGGCATTTGCTTCGAATAAAAGCCAAAATAAAATGAGTCCCTTGTCTTGGCATTTCAAGATTATTTCATTTGTTATATCAGCACTTTCTGTCATTGCTGCCAGCATCAATCCCTTTCCTCGTACTTCTTTTATCAAAGGATGTACCAAAAGTGATTTGAATAATTTTTCCTTTTCTAAAGTTTCTGCCATTAAATTTGTCTCGGTAATTTCCTGTAAAGTCGCCAAACAGGCTGCCGCAATGACAGGATGCCCACCAAAAGTTGTGATATGACCCAGTTTTGGATTGTAACTCAATAAATCCATCATTTCCGTTGAGGCTGTGAAAGCTCCCACAGGCATTCCTCCGCCCATTCCTTTTCCCATTACCACAATATCAGGAACAACATCGTAATTTTGAAAGCCAAAAAGTTTTCCTGTTCTGCCAAAACCGGGTTGAATTTCGTCGAGTATCATCATCGCGCCCACTTCGGTGCAACGTTGGCGAACTTTTTTCAAGAAATCATTTTGTGGCTCAATAAAACCTGCACCACCTTGAATCGTTTCGAGAATAATTCCAGCGGTTTTGGTGGTAATTTTTTCTAAATCGGCTTCATTGTTGAAGGTAATGAAATCCACATCAGGAATCAACGGACGAAAAATGCGTTTGCGTTCTTCAAAACCCATTACACTCATCGAGCCCATAGTATTGCCGTGATAGGCGTTGTGGCAGGAAATCAATTGGCTTCTGCCTGTAGTTCTTCGGGCGAGTTTTAACGCACCTTCGATAGCTTCAGTGCCTGAATTGACTAAATAAGTTTTAATCAAAGAATCGGGTAGGAGTGAAGCCAATAATTTACAATATTCCACGGCTGGACTTTGCGAATATTCGCCATAAACCATCACGTGTGAATATTTGTCCAATTGATCTTTTATTGCCTGATTGACTCTTGGCGGTTGATGCCCTAGCGTGCAAGCCGAAACTCCAGCCACAAAATCTAAATATTTTTTGTTATTGGTATCAAAAATATAAGATCCTTTGGCATACGAAATTTCCATTCCTAAAGGATAGGGAGAGGTTTGGGCTTGGTATTTTATGAAATCGTTGTTCAATATTTTGTATTTTTTTTCTTTCAAATTCACAAAGAACTTCTATGTATTTGATAAAGTAATTTTATGTGAATAAGTAAGTTGAATTAAAAAAACATTCAATTTATTATTAAATTTTATCAGAATACATAGCTTTCACAATTCCATCCGAAAGTCCAATTTTTGGGACATATATATTTCGGGCACCACTCCATTTCATTGCGTTGAGATAAATTTGGGTTGCGGGAATAATTACGTCGGATCGGTCGGGATTCAAACTCAATTCTGATATTCTTTGTTCGTAAGTCAAAGAATTTAAAAAGGCATATTGCGAATTCAAGTAAATATAAGACATAGGTTTGTCTTCTAATTTTCCTGACATTTTGAATAGTTTATTGATGTTTCCGCCTGATCCAATCATGATAACTTCGTCATAGTTTTTGGTATTGGTTTTTATCCATTTTTCCATTTCTTCCCATACAATATTGCTTACCATTTTATTCAAAAAGCGTACTGTTCCAGCTTTGAAGGATTTAGAAACCACAATTTTTCCGTTATCGAAAAGCGAAAATTCTGTACTTCCACCGCCAACATCTACATAAAGATAGGTTTTGTCTGTTTTTAGCAAATGATGCAAATCGGTTGAAGCAATTATTACGGCCTCTTTTTTGCCATCTATTATTTCAATTTCGATACCTGATTTTTCTTTAATTATTTCTACAACTTCTTTTCCGTTGTAGGCTTCACGCATTGCTGAGGTGGCAAGAGCTTTGTATTTTTCTACTTTATGCACCTTCATCAATAGCCGAAATGCTTTCATAGCATCAATCATTCGGTCGATATTTTCTTCTGAGATTTCGCCCACCGTGAAGGAATCTTGCCCCAAACGAATGGGGACACGAACTAAGGAGTTTTTGTTGAATTGAGCTTGTTTGCCTTCTTGTTCTACTATATAGGTAATCAACAAACGCATTGCATTGGAACCAATATCAATTGCGGCATATTTTTTAATGTTTAAATTTCCCTCTTTATTTGTTTTAATCTCGAATTTATTCAACATCTATTGTGAATTTCATTTAAAGAATTGCTTCTCATTAAACATTTTTGTGATGAAGTGCTACTTTGTTTTGATAGTAGTTATAGGTTTCTAATTGTGCTCTAAATATTGGCTCATTTTCATCGCGAACTCTATATTTATTATCTAATTTTTCAGAATGATATCGTGCTTTTACATTTCCTTTCCAAGCAATATCAAATATTTCGATCAATTCTTTTTTTATTTTTTCGTCATATATAGGGCAGGTTACCTCGACTCGGGCATCAATATTTCGGGTCATAAAGTCCGCCGATGAGATATAAACTTCGGGATCTCCATTATTTGCAAAAATATAAATTCTAGAATGTTCGAGGTAATTATCGACAATGCTAATGGCTTCTATATTTTCGCTCATGCCTGGCAAACCGGGAATTAAAGAACAAATACCTCTAACCTCGAGTTGGATTTTTACACCCGCATTACTAGCGTCATATAATTTATCTATCATTTCAAAATCAGATAAACTATTCATTTTCAGTTTCATATAAGCTTCTTTTCCGTTCAACGCATTGGTAATTTCACGGTCAATCATTTTATTAAAACGAGATCGGGTATAATGTGGAGAAACTATCAAATGTTTGTATCGGTACAGTCTATAATTGATGTCGAAAAATTCAAAAATTTTAGAAGCGTCTTTTAGTATTTGTTGATGACTTGTAAAGAGGGTTATATCAGTATAAATTTTGGCGGTTTGCTCGTTGAAATTCCCTGTCGATATAAATCCATAACGCTTTATCGTGTCTTGTTCCAATCTTTCGATAACACAAACTTTAGAGTGCACTTTGAGTCCTTTTATACCAAAAATGAGTTTGATACCTTCGGTCTGCATTTGTTCAGAATAAGAGATATTTGATGCTTCATCGAAACGAGCTTGTAATTCGATTTGAACGGTAACTTTTTTGCCATTTTTGGCAGCATTAATGAGGGAACTAATAATTTGAGAGTTTTTGGCAAGACGGTATAAAGTGATTTTTATGGAAGCTACTTTGGGGTCTAATGCTGCTTCACGCAAAAACTTGGTGAGGTACGAAAATGACTGATAAGGAGCGTGAACTAAATAATCTTTTTTACTAATTTTCTCTAAAATACTTCCTTCGAGATTCAATCCTGGAACTGGTAGCGGATGATTTGTAGAGTACAATAAATCATATCTTCCAAGGTTTGGGAACTTCATATAATCGCGTCGGTTGTGGTATTTTCCTCCCGGAATAATACTGTCAGAGGATATAATGTGCATTTTTTCGAGAATAAATTTCAGGGTGTCTTCTTCTATCAATTCGTCGTAAATAAAGCGAACGGGCTCCCCAATTCGTCTTTCTTTAACACTGGATGCAATTTTTTCGAGCATACTTTTACTCAAATCACTATCCATTTCTAATTGGGCATCACGTGTAATTTTTATCATGTGAGCCGACACACTTTCGTAATCGAAAATATTGAAAATACTTCCCAAATTGTGCCTTATTACATCATCGAGTAATATTAAATATTGCTTTTCATTATTTGATGGCAAAACCACAAACCGGTTGATGGTGTTGGGAATTTCTATCAAGGCATAATGTACTTCGGCATTTTTTTTCATTACTAATTTTACAGCCAAATAACCCACGGAATCTTTCAATACTGGAAATTCCGCCAAATCGTTTAAAATTATAGTAATCAATTCAGGACTAAGTTTTTCAATAAAAAAATCTTTTAAAAACAGTTCTTGCTCTTGCGAAATGTGATTTTCATCAATGATAAAAATATTTTCGGTTTCGAGTTGGCTCTCAATAGTTTTTAGAATACGCAAACTTTCGGATTGTTGTTGAATAACAATGCTGGTAATTTCTTTCAATAATTGTTGTGCTGTAATACCTCCAAAATGATTTTTTCCTGATATTCCTGATAAACTCAACCGTCTAATTGCAGCAAAACGAACCCTAAAAAACTCGTCTAAATTATTTGAAAAAATCCCTAAAAATCGAAGTCTTTCTAACAAAGGTACTTTGTCATCTGCCGATTCTTGCAAAACTCTCGCATTGAAGTTTAACCAACTTTTTTCTCTTTCGATATATTTATATTTGTTCACGCTCTCTATTTTAAATTTTTTGGAAATAGGGTTTTTAAAGTTTTGCCTTTTTGTATTTTTTCCCAATGATCCGATTCGAATTGCAACCAAATTAACCCTGCTGTGGGAACATTATCAATGAAAATAGTTCCAAATTTATTAACAAAATTGGTAATTGCATCATTGTGACCCAAAAGAATAACATTTTCATAATCATTAGAAATTAATTGGATGGTTTTTTCTAATTTGTTTTCATCAAAAGTATAAAGATTATCGCTAAAAATAATGCTTTCAAGAGGATATAAAAGGTTCTTTGCGAAGATAAGTGCGGTTTCACGTGCTCTTTTTGCTGGGCTTGAAAACACAACAAATGAAGTTGGTAGATATTTTTTAAATTCAGTAGAAACCCTATCTGCATCAAGGATTCCGCGATGTTCTAATGGTCTGTCGAAATCTTGCATTGGACTATCCCAACTGGATTTTGCGTGTCGAATGAGAATTAAATTTTTCATAAGCCGTTTATTTTAAGATAATTAACTGTGGTCATACACTTGCAGACAATTTAAAATATTGCTTTATTAAATTGAATTTGAGTCTTTTGAATCCAAAAATAATTCTTTATCATCCATTGTTTCGTCAGAAGATTTTTCCATTTCAAAGAAACTAAAAATAGATCCGCCATAACTTTTCTTGAATGAAAAATGAATCAGATGGTCGAGTTTAGTGTATTTAGAATGTTCTATAATCATCATTCCATCTTCTTGTAAAATATCTTTTTCAAAAACAAGTAAGACAATTTTATCAAAAGTTTTTTGGTCCAAAGCATAAGGAGGATCGGCAAAAATAATATCGTACGTAGCTTTGTTTCTTTCCAAAAATTGAAACACATCACTTTTGGTGGCTGCAATATTAAAATCATATTCCGTCGCCACTTGCTTGATGAATTTTACGCAACCAAAATCGGCATCCACAGCAGTGATTGGCGTGCTGCCACGAGAGGCAAATTCAAAACTGATATTGCCGGTTCCTGCAAATAAATCCAATACTTTCAAGCCTTCAAAACTAAAATGATTGTTCAAAACATTGAATAATGCTTCTTTACTCATATCGGTTGTGGGGCGAACGGGTAGTCCTTTGGGCGGAAAAATGCGTCTTCCTTTGTATTTGCCTGATATGATTCTCACGATTGGAATAAAATAAAATACTTCAGATTTTGGACAGTTGAAAAAGAATTGTTTTTCTGCAAATCTGCTACATCAAAAAAGGATATATTTCGAATGTATTTGAAAGCCAATTGATAAAAATTGTCTATTTCTGAAATGGTTCCCAACAATTCTAGTTTGAAATTCTCTGGATTCATAGCCAATTGTTCGGCAGTGAAAAGCAAATAATACAGAAAATCTTCCGGCGTTTGATAATCGAAAGAATTGAACAACAATAGCTTTTGATTTTGAACAACAATAATCTCAAAATGACCTGGATTGAAATTCACAATCATTTTTTTATCGTCCTTATTTTTGGAGGCATCTAAAATTTTGGTTACCAAAATACTATTGGCGTGCTTGTAATTGAAAGTGCCAAATTGGTCAATAAAAAAATTATTGATATTCACGTATGGAATATAAACCGTGTTCATTTGGTAATTTGTGATTTCGTCAAAAGCAAAAAAATCGGTCTCGAAAACCTTCGTATTGTATTGTAAATAACTTCCCAAGAAATTCTCGTCAAAAAGCGGTTCTGGTACAAAAGTCGAAAGATTGTTGTTGTGAATCACCAATATTTCATCATAAGAATCCTTTAATTCTGGGTTGTCCCTAAAAGCATCGGCAAACAATTCTTCGATTTTGGTGGTTTTGCGAAAAGTATCAAAATGAATTTCTTTCACAGAAACTATTACATTATTTAAAGTATCAAAAACACAAAATGAAAGCCCTGTCAGGGAAACCTGAAGCGAGAGTTTTTTGTATTTTTTATCGGTAATGTTAGTGTTAATGGACATAGTTGCAAACTTACAAAATTTCAATGGCAATAGCAAAAATCAATTGCAATGGCAAATTCAATGAAAATAACAAAAATCAATTGCTATAACATAAATCTATTCCAACAATTGAAAATTGCCATTGCCATTGTAATTGATATTGAAATTCTTTCCTTACTTTGCAGTCAAATTATCATAAATGGATTCCTCACTGTTTTATAGCCTTTTACTGAAAAAATTCCCTTTTAAACCAACCTATAAACAGGATATTTTTTTTCAAAAAATTGCTATTTTCTTGACCGACAATTACAATAACTCGATTTTTGTTCTCAAAGGTTATGCAGGAACTGGAAAAACAACCGTTATTTCTACGATAGTTAATAACTTAATTGAAATTAATAAAAAGTATGTTTTGCTGGCGCCAACGGGTCGAGCAGCCAAAGTAATTGCCAATTATTCGAACAAACCTGCATTTACAATTCACAAGAAAATTTACTTTCCCAAGAAATCTTCGGGTGGCGGTGTTTCTTTTATTTTGCAACAAAACAAACATACCAACACCATTTTTATTGTCGATGAGGCTTCGATGATTTCCGACACGAATTCGGATTCAAAGTTGTATGAAAACGGTTCTTTGCTCGACGATTTGATTTCATACATTTATTCAGGGACGAATTGCAAGATGATTCTCTTGGGCGACACTGCCCAATTACCGCCCGTGAATTTGGATATTAGTCCGGCTTTGGATATTCAAACTTTGGGGTTGAATTACAATAAAGAAATCGAACATATCGAATTGGACGAAGTAATGCGTCAGGAAGAAAACTCTGGAATTTTGCATAATGCTACCGAGCTTCGGGAATTGTTGAAGGATTCATTTATAAGCGACTTTAAATTTAATCTCAAAAAATTTAAAGATATTGTCCGATTGACCGATGGTTATGACATTCAAGACGCCATCAATTCCGCTTATAGCAATTACAGCATAGAAGATACTGCTTTTATCGTTCGCTCGAATAAAAGAGCCAATCAATACAATGAACAAATTCGCTCGAAAATTCTAGATAAAGAAAACGAATTATCGACAGGAGATTTTTTGATGGTTGTGAAAAACAATTATTTCTGGTTAAAAGATTCCGATGAAGCTGGTTTTATTGCCAATGGAGATATTATTGAAGTGTTGGAAATTTTTAAAATCCAAGAATTATATAGTTTTAAATTTGCCAAAGTAAAAATTAGAATGGTCGATTATCCCAACCAAATTCCCTTTGAAACTGTCCTATTATTGGATACCATCAAAAGCGAATCGCCTTCCTTGACTTATGAAGAATCCAATAGATTGTATCAGGAAGTTTTGAAGGATTATGAAGGCGAAACCAAGTTCAAGCAATTCCAAAAAGTGAAAGCCAACGAATATTTCAACGGACTGCAAGTCAAGTTTTCGTATGCAATAACCTGTCATAAATCGCAAGGAGGTCAGTGGAATACGGTTTTTGTTGAACAACCTTATTTGCCCGATGGCATCAACAGAGATTACATTCGATGGCTCTATACTGCAATGACCAGAGCTAAAAATAAATTGTATTTAATTGGATTTAAGGATGACAGTTTTGTAGAATAAATAGAAATCACATCATTGTCAAGAATTTTAGAAAACATCATAAGCAAACCGAATTAAAGTGCCAATAACAACAATCAGAAAAAAAATTCGGATAAACTTATTCCCTTTTTGAATGGCTAATTTGGCCCCAAGCCAACCGCCAAAAGCATTGCTAAAAGCCATAGGAATGGCAATAGTCCAGATAATTTTTCCTTTGAGCATAAACAAACAAATCGATCCAAAATTGGTAGCCAAATTCACCATTTTGGCATTGGCAGAAGCGTGCAAAAAATCAAATCCCATCAAGGCTATAAAGGCCAAAACCAGAAAACTTCCCGTTCCAGGGCCAATGAATCCGTCATAAAAACCCACCACAAAACTGATAAGAACAGCATAAAAAATTTGGGTTCGGGCAGAATTTGATTTTATAATATGTTGTCCAAAATTTTTTTGAGCATAAGTATAAACAACCAAAAGCGACAAGACCACTAGCAATAATGGTTTCATAAAATCATTGCTAATGTAAGTCAACAAAGTCGAACCCAAAAAAGCCGAAGGAAATGCCAAAACCATCATTATTAGCAATAATTTCCAATTCATATCCACCTTTTTGAGGTATTGATATGCGGCGAATGAAGTACCACTAAAAGCAGGAATTTTAAGGCTTCCGATGACGGTAGAAACAGGAAGATTGGGTAACAGAATCAGTCCAACTGGGGTTTGTATTAATCCTCCTCCACCCACAATTGCATCAATAAATCCTGCAACAAAAGCAGCCAGACAAAGTAAAATGAGGATGTAAGAATCCATTTTTTTTTAAAATTTCAGCAAATTAATATAAGTTTAATTCTTAATTTATCTTTGGATTAAAAGTTATAAAATTCCAAATTTCAAATTCCAAATTCCAAATTTCAAATTCCAAGTAATTCAAACCGTATTTTTGAAGTTGATAAATTGACGAAATATCATTCCGAAACCTTGATTTCAAACATTTTATCCCAGTTTTTGCCAGTAACAAAAATGGTTTTGGTTTTGGGATTGTAGGCGATACCGTTAAGGACATCGGTGTCAGTAAGTTTAGTGATTTTCTTTTCCAAATCGGCAAGGTTAATAATGGCTTCGACTGCTCCTGTTTTTGGATTTATAACAGCAATGGCATTTTTTTGATATACATTTCCATAGATTTTTCCATCAATCCATTCCAATTCATTAACTGCGGGTACTTTTGAATTCAAAGAATAAACATTTATATGATTCAATTCTTTTAAAGTTTCTGGATCTAAAATATGGATAGTTTCGGAGCTATCAGTCATATACAAATTTTTTCCATCGCTTGTCAATCCCCAACCTTCCATTTGTTTAGGATATTGAAAAGTTTTTTCTTTTTTGAAAGTATCTGCATTATAAACATAGCCTTCATTATTTTGATAGGTCAATTGATACACTTTATTATTAAGAATTGTGATTCCTTCGCCAAAAAATTGCTCGGCTAATTCTAATTTTTTAAATACTTTTCCGGTTTTATAATTAGTTTTTCTTAAACTAGAAATCCCTTTTTTTCCTGAAGGTCCGGTTCCGTTTCCAGTTCCTTCATAAAGAGTATCTCTGTAAAATTCTAATCCTTGAGTATAGGCTAGGGTATCATGTGGAAATGTATTTATAATGTTGTATTTGAGTAATTTAGGCGTCACATTTGAAACCAATTCAATTCGAGTAGTAGCTTCAGAATTTTCTCCGTCAAAATAGACAACTGCTTTCAGGTTTTGATAGCCTAATTTTTGGTCTATTAAATTGAAAATCAATTTTTCCAATCCTTTTTTGGAACCAATTTTTATCTCATTATTATAGTAAATGATGCTATCTACATCTTTTTCATTAGGGTTTAAAATCCCCAATTCTA